>Ga0209810_1001244_pt1 | contig 40741 bp, 47 predicted proteins | sample Coa_R1_7_FD_187159 | JGI IMG/M metagenome (GOLD analysis project Ga0209810, IMG submission 187159) | Surface soil microbial communities from Centralia Pennsylvania, which are recovering from an underground coalmine fire - Coalmine... | ecosystem: Environmental > Terrestrial > Soil > Unclassified... | reverse complement strand
GCAAACGCTGTCAGGGAAGAACACCGATGCAGACCTTCCTAGACAGCCTGCATCTGGCCCTGGGAAAGAAGATCGCCTAAAATTCCAAAGCGGGAGGAACCTGTCCACTCAAGTATCGTTCAGGACAGTTGAAGAACCTAAAGGAGTCGAACGCATTACAACAAACCTGTTCCTCCAGGGTGCATACCAGGACCAATCGGTTTTCCCATCTCCATTAAAATCCCCTGTGCTGAAGAACTTGCCCGCCGACCAGTCTCCCCAGCCGGAAGTATCGGTCTCTACTGCACTGAAATGTCCATCTCCCTGTGCACTAAATCCAAAATTAACTGCCGGGAGTGCAGTACCACCTATAATTGTACCGTTACTATTTACCGTCGCATCCTTATCGAATTGCTGCACGCTTGCCAAGAGTGAACGGGACGTATTGCTACTCGGATTGAAGGTCAATTTATAAGCACGCACGTGAGTACCGTTGGCCCATACATCAATGGCTGCAAGGCGGTACGCAGTTGTCACCGCGAAATTGGAGGTGTACATCGTCGGCACATCGGATCGTCCCTCTCGATAAAAAGTAATTGAGTTTTGCTGATAATTAATCTGATCGATGTAGATCTCCCCTTGGTGCTTAAAATAGGAATAACCGATCGTATTGCTTCGGGTATCCATCACCGCATCGAGCATCCACTTGAAAACACCTGGTGTTCCATCTTGTCTCGAAGAAGCTGTCTGACCTAATAGGTATTTCGTCCCACTCTTATCGGTCACCTCCCAATAAGCTCCATTCACAAACCGGAACTTCATGAATGCCCCTTCAATCTTGGCGCCGTAACAATCGGGACACCAATCGGTCCGGGGAATCAGTTCAGAAGAGGCACCTCCCATCATGAAGACGAAGCAAGGATTGGGGCTGGTGGCGGGGTTGCATGCGTAATCGACGCCGTACTTCGTGCTCCGCATCACATACCCAATCGGGAGATCCCAGCCGACGCCGAGAAAACCATTCCCTGCGGAGGAATTGTAAACGAGAGAAAGCTGAGGAGTAAGGCCATGACGGCCTGGAGGTACTTCAATGGGGATCGAATAGGTGAAGGCACCGGAGTTTCCAGCCACGGAGCCGGTTCCTTCGATGGGCAGAGTCACTTGACCAGAAGCCAATGGAGCGAAAACAACCAAACCAAAGAGCAGAACCAAACCAGCAAACCCACGCCGCCACAATGACTGCATCTGCCGCTCCTGAATGATGAGGTGATCTTTCTCTAACGCATAACCAATCAACTCCGTGCTGTATAGACTTTAGTGAGATATTGCATTGAGCAATACCAGATTGCTTTAACCAATGTCAAGAAAATAAAATTCGGACGTGGATGACACTCGGAAACTACCAATTAAAACGCAGCGATTGAAGACTTGAGGTGGGGTTGTGATTTTTTTGACTTTGCCTGAAGGGGTCAAATCCTGCGCTTACAAATTGAAATGCACAATCATTTCTGATTTTCTGGAAGGGCCTCAATCCGGCCGGTCTCTTCGATTTGGACCGGATAGCCGGTGAGACGGTCGAGGATCTTTTGATCTAATGCCGGGGTTCTTTGGACGACGTAAACTTTGATGCACGGTTGATGGTCGCACAAACCCAACGCGGTGCCGACGACTCCCGGAAGCGCCATCAATTCTTTCGTATGTTCTTTTAGAACGTCGGCGAGTCGGCTCTCTGTCATCGAATGACTCCCTTCCTGAGAAGGATAAACATTCTGATTCGTCCAGGGGATCAGTGCGAAGGTCAGCATCATCATACCGATTCGGAAAGCAATCCATCTGATCATTGAGAACCGGTTTTGTCGTTTCCTTCGGCATCCGATCGGGGAGGATGCCGGATCATCGCAGTGTGATTGCGCGCTGCGAAAGCGATCCGGCACCCTCTTTTAACGTGCTCTCATCGATCGAATCATTGTTGCGTTATTTTATTTACCATCGATCGAGACACTGAGACTGGAGAGGACGCTGTCGATTGGATTCGCCATCGCCACGGTGCCATTCCCGTTTCCGGCGAAGAGCAATCCGACCGGGTTCGCATTCGCGTCGTCGGTGACCAGAAGCGAGCCGGAGTCGCCCGCTCCGATAAAGGTGGTCGGAGAGGTGACGATGATCTGATTCACGAAAGTGGCATTGCCGGAGGCGCCGTAATTGACCGTCACCGTGGCATTGATGCCGGTGACGGTTCCATGCGTCAACGAGGTGGTCCTTCCATACTTTTGAACAGCCTGACCTAAGGCGGCCGGGACCGTGGTGGAGCTGGGGATGCCATACCCGCCGGGAGGGGTGGCGTTGCCGAGAAGGGCGATTGAAGAAAGGGCGATCGCCGCATCGACCGTGTTCGGGCCGCCGGAAAAGTTGATCGGCACGAACCGGGAGAGGGTCCCGATGACATTGTTGCCTTGAAGGACACAACCGGTATCGACCAATCCGGGTTGAAGAACCTCGCTCCCGATGGGGGCGCGATTCTCAAGCGCATAGACATGGTTGTTGCTCATGGCGTAGACATTTCCTGATGCATCTTTGACCCGCGCGGAAATAGTGCCGGCCGAACATTCATTGATGTTGCCGGTGGAAACGCCGATCGGCACCGGCGGAGGGAAAATCGCCGTATTGGGGTTGGGGCCGGGAGTGCCGCCACCCCCGCCGGGAGGTCTGCGGTGACGCCGCATCGCGGAAAATTCGCCGGTCATGCGGACTTTCACCGGAAGCCCCTCCAGACTCTCCGCAACCGCCCCGGTCGGTAAACTTTTTCTCGTAAAGACCAGAACGGCGGGCGCGCCGTCGTCGGTCAATCCGGTGGCCGTTCCGACCACCTCCGGAACCGCCATGATCTCACGCGTGTGGCGGTTATGAATGGCAACGGCCGCCCGAATTTGAGGATTGTTTTCGTCCAGTTCCTGATCATTTTCAACTTGAACATTGTTTTCTGGAGTGACTTTTGCTTCCGCTTCACCCCCTCTTTGCCATGCCGGGTTTCCATACCATTGAGTGAAGGAGCCGATGGAGAGAACCGCCAAGAGAAAAAGCGCGGTCTTGATCATTGTCTTCATGGGATCTGTCCTTTCTGGGCTTCGCCCCGTTGCCTCTGGTTGGTGACGGTGAACAAAACTCCCCCCCAACCAACATACAACAACTCAATTAAGCGATGCCATGACAATCTTCTAGATCCTTTGAAAAAAATCATGCAATGCGCAGCCGTTGCCTCTTCGAAGGGGGACGCCAGGCTTGTCGGAAAAGAATGGCGGGATGATCTATCTCTCGGCGCAAGACAGATTGATTCTAACGGGAGTGCAGGAGAGGAAGAGCGATCGTTCTCGAAAATCAGTGAGGCGAGCCGACCAGATCGGAGATGCGCGGCACATTCGCGCTGCAGGTGTTGGCAAGACAGCCGAGGCCCCATGCGTCTTCAATGGTCCCCAGCAGCGAGTAGTGGTTGTACGGCACGCTGGAGCGGCGCGGCGCCGGATCAGCGTGCGAGATCACCAGGGTCAGGACATGTCCCCCCCCCGGATCGGCGTTGCAACAGCCGCTTGTATAATTGCCGGCGCCGTCCCCCTCATCCCAGGTGATGAAGAGAACGGAGTTCCCCGTCCAGGCCTTCGATGCGATGATCTTCTCGACCCAAGTCTTGAGAAAAGCATCTCCGGCGGCGATCAGCTTCTCCCGATTCCCATTGCATGGGTCGCTGAAGGAAGCCGCGCTTCGCCCATGCATGTCGTTGCACTGATCGGGGGTGATCCAGGAAAAATCGGCCACATGGCCGGCATCGAGGTCGGATTGGAATTCCGAGAAGTCGACCACCTTGGCCAATCGGGCCGGATTCGTCTGCACATCGCCATAGGAGACGAACGGATTGTGCTTGCGCACGTAGCGCTGACCCCCACACTCGTTTTTAAGCTTGTTCCCGCCGCACAAGGAGAGCGACTGCTGATAGCTCTTCCATGTTTTCCCGGCCGTTTCAAGTTGATCGACCAGATTCGGGACGCTCAGCGTCACATCGCTGTTGCCGGTGACGCCGTGGGTCGATCCGGAGGTGGCGGCGATGTAGTTCGGTTGGCTCGGATGCGAGATACCGTAATATTTTGTCGCGACCCCATACTTCGCCGCCGCGGCGTTGATCCAAGGGGCGTTCGGGTTGCCGATCAAAGTCTCATAGCTGGTGTTCTCCATCATGATCACGAAAACATGCTTGAAGTTCGGAAGGTCGGACTGCTTCCGTCCCGGCTCTACTGCTAAAACCAAAGAAGCCCCCGCAATCAATGCCATCCCGATCATGATCGTGATCATTCGCTGCTTCATTCGACTTTCCTTTGATGACACCTCTTATGATGACACCTCTTACTTTTCACTCTCCCCTTCCGAAGAGGGAATTCGATACCAACCGGTGAACATTGACCGGACATTATTCCTGAACCCGGTGATGATCACCATGAAGAGATGAACCAGCGTATAGATGATGAAGAGAATGGTGATGTTGAAGTGAATCGCTTTCGCCGTCTGGCGGCTTCCGAAGAAATCCGAGAGGATCGGAAAGAGCGCTTCACCCCGCGCCGAGCTCACCAGCCCGGTGAGGAGAATCAGCGGCCCCAAGCCAAAAACAACCCCGGTGTAGGCGATCTTTTGCAGAACGTTGTATCGGGTTGCTTCCGCGCCCTTGGGACGACGAAGCAGAAGATGATCCCGGAGGACCGAGCCTATGTTCCGAAAATCGCCCCAGCCCGGCAGCAGATCTCTTCGCAAGTGTCCGCTCACGAGGGAATACGCAGTGAAGAAGAGTCCGTTAAAGGCGAAGATCCAGGCGAAAAAGAAGTGATGCCACCGTCCCACCCCAAACCATTGGCGGCCGGTGTAGATTTGAAACCCGCTGATCGTCAAAACCAAAAGGCAGAGAACATTTATCCAATGAGCGAGCCGAACCGGGAGAGGATGGCGAAGGTATGATGCCCCGGAAAGCGCCGGCCGGTTGGAATCCGAATCGCCTCCTGTGGGTGACGGCGCGTCTGAGGCGATCCTCTTCGGCGCTCGGTCACGTTCATCGGCTCTCCCCATTGGAATACCTCGCAGGACCCATTGAAGATATCACTACGAGTTTGGGTTGTCAAAACCGCTTTCAGAGCCGATCATCAAATTGAGAAGTCAATCGATTCAGACTGGGTTTGGCTCCTCATTCCGGATGCCCAATTGACCTACGCTTCCGCTCTCTTCAGCGGCCCGCGCATGCCGTGCATCCTGAAACCGACCGCGATCTGTATCGCGCCGTAGACGATTGCGAAGGAGGCGATAAACCAGAGTAACCCGAGTGCCCCCGCGGGTTCCAGAGCAGGATCGCGGCAAAGCGCGTCTTAAACAAAAAGGGGGATTTCCTGCTCCTGATCCGCAGGTCCTCCCCCCTTGAAGGTGGTTCGGCCCTCTTCGTCAGACGTTGACGCTGACGTTTTTGATCGCCGCTTTGATCTTCGCGGCAACATCGGGGGGCACGCTGGTCATCTGATGCATCGCCCTTCCGTGATCGGCCACCATCCGCAACACCTCTTCCTCCGTCTCGGCCCGCACCTCAAAGGCGCAGCCGCCGGCGGGGCTGACGTCCAAACATCCCAGTTTCTTATACTGCTTCTCCGCCATATCGTCTCCTTTCGTCAGAAAAAGTATTTTGGTTGGAAATCTTACTTCCCATCCTTGGCATATTCCGTAGCGCCGTGCCAATCGATCACCACGACCGGTTCGTTTCCGACGACCCAGGCATCATGGCCGGAGGGAAGCGAGGTGACATCTCCCGGACCGGCTTCAATCTCGGTCCCATCATCCATCTTAATTCGCAGACGTCCCGAGATGTGATACTGAAAATGGGGCGCTTCGCAGCTTTTCGTCTTGGCGATCGGCTTGACATGCTCGGACCATCGCCACCCCGGAAGAAAGGTCAACCGTCCGATGATCCCGCCCGACATCTTGACCAACTCCGCCGTCCCCTTCTCGAATTTCCGTGTCTCGTCCGGGGAGTCGAGACGCTTGTGTTCTGTCCGCATCATGACTGATCCTCCTTTGGAATTAGACTATCAGGGTGAGCTCGCACTCCGGATCTTGCGCGAGCCTTGCTCGCAAGTCACATCCCCCTCCTCGCGAAACATCCAATTTATAAACCTACTAGTAGGTAGATGTCAACAAAAATATAAAAGCCTGCATCGAGCAGGCCATCGATTGAAAAGAGTTACGCTTTGATAATTTTCAGCAACTGTTTTCGGATCGAGCGGAACTGATCCACCCCGTCCGCGGCCCTGGCGATAATCATCGCTCCTTCGAGCAGGGAGAAGATGAGTCCGCCCAGCGCTTCGGCATCGCCGTTGAACTTCAACGCCCCGGCCTTCCGCCCCGCTTCCAGAATCCGCGCCAAACGGTCGATGTTCTCCGAATAAAAATTCCGGAGGATCTTGACGGTCGGGCTTCCCATGCTCGCCAGCTCCGCCCCCAACATTCCGCAGAGGCAGACCTTCATTCCCGATCTGTCTTCGAGGGTCTGTTCGAAGAGGGCGATATACCGCTCCAGCTTCGTCGGCGCGGAGAGGGGAGAATCGATAAAGCCATCGACCAGGGCCAAGAACCGGAGGCTGTATCGGCGCACCAGATCTTCGATGAGCTTCTCTTTGGTCGGAAAGTGATAATGGATGCTCGCCTTTCGGATCTGAACGATGTCGCTGATCGTTTGATAACTGATCCCGTTGGCGCCGTAAGTCTGAATGATCGACTCCGCCGCATCGAGGATCGCCTCTCGCGTATCTTTATTCAATGTTTTTTGCTTCAGTGTATTCATCGTTTCCGGTGACCTTCAAACTGCGGCTATTATACGGAAGACCGCCCGGAACCGCAAGGACGGAATTCTTGAAACGGGGTCGAAGGCTCGGCCTTTCCGGTTCGACCGGTCTTAGAACTGATGCTGAGATTTCTCCTCATCATGATCGACACAGCGCGGAGCTTGCCTCGCGCGGAGATAAACTCCGCGCTGTAGGTCTTTGAGATCATTCCGCAGAGGTAACGGACTGGGAAATCTGATCATCGGATACAACGAAGATCTCAACGGCCCTCCCAATAACCTCGGCAGTTCCCACAACCTGGTGATCGGCATCGAGCACACCTACCCGAACTTCGGCGGTCTGATGGCGGGATTCCGGAATACGATCAGTGGAAGTTACGCCAGCGTGAGCGGCGGGGTGAATTTGACCGCGAAGAATGAAAGTTTCTGGAAAGCCGGCGCCCTCAAGCAAGGTTGTTAGACGAGTGCGCTCGTATGTCTTCATACCGGTTTGCTCTGTTTTCATATTTCGAGGAGTGCGTTTTTTCTGATCCCTTCCGGTCCCGCATCGAGAGCTCTCCAGTCATGAGCGGCCTCGATCCGGATCGGCTCGGCTTCCGATCTCTCGGGCGGCTTCACCGCCGTCGGTTTGCACACAAACCGGGCGGGATGCTCGCTGGGGCCGGTTCATCTCCCCTGCTTCGCGGTCCGCAGCCACCCCCTTTGCCGGCCGGAGCGCTATCGGGGCTTGGATCGGATTTGTTCTCGTTTCTAAAATCAACATTTCTAAAATCAACAGTTGAAGGAATTTTCGGAAAGGAGTAGATTACAACTACAAATCAGAAATGATCGTTGCTAAACTCCGCACGGGGACGGTTTCAGCTTCGTTGGACAGAGCAGATCTTGGACGATGCCACCACGTCGGGGATGTAATCTGTACAAAATCGATCTCGGTTCTGGAAAGGATCGTCCCGTAAACAGTCAGTCAACCACTGAGCCGGAAGGAGGCATATACGAATGTTGACCAAAACAACCATTGAAGACCTGAAACAGTTCCAGCTTTTTTCCCAGTTAACGGTCGAAGAGCTCCGGTACCTTGTCCAGAACCTCGAAGAAAAAGAGTACAAAAAAAATGAGGTCATTTATAAAGAGGCCGATCTCCCGGGAATTATCTATCTGGTTCAGAAAGGGTCGGTGGAGATCACGAAGAAGACCCCAAGCGGTCACCGGCAGGTCATCGCGACGGTTCCGGCCGGCCAATTCTTCGGGGAGCTCTCCTTCTTCGTCAGCCGTCGGCATGCCTCGCGCGCGAAGGTTACCGCGGATGGACGGATTCTCTTTCTGCACCGGTTTATTTACGATGAGATGGAGAAGCAGCAGCCCTCTCTGGTCCATAAGCTATTGCGGGAAATCATCCTGAAGATGAGCGCCAACCTCGATTCAATGAACGAAATGTTTCTTCAGACGATCAATTATACGTTTTATGGCGGCGGCAAGGCGGGGAAGATTGAGACCGGCGGAGAGGATTAACTAGCCATTCTCCCATGCAACATATTTCGTAGCCGTTTTCTGCGGCGCATGAGTGGATCATTCAATGCCCCGCTTGCGCTTTTCCCCATAATTGTTCCAGGCGCTGATCTCGCCCGCAGAGATAACGATAAAATTTGTAACGGAAGGGATTTTTCTTGTAAAAATCCTGGTGGTACTCTTCAGCCTTGTAGAAGGCGGAGGCCGGGGTGATCTTTGTCGTGATCGGCTCTTTAAAAATTCCTGACTTCTCGATGGCCGCTTTCGACGCTTCCGCCAGGCGCTTTTGATGCTCATTGTGATAGAAGATCTCACTTCGATACTGCTCTCCGAAATCGCAAAACTGTCGATTGATCGCGACCGGATCGACATTGTGCCAGAAGACATCGAGTAATTTTTCATAACTAATTTTATTGGGATCGTACAGCACCTGCACCGCCTCGGCATGTCCCGTTCCTCCGGCCGAGACCTCCTGATAGGTCGGGTTCTCCAGACGGCCGCCGGTATATCCAGAAGTCACCGAGACGACCCCCTCCAACTTGTCGAACGGAGGCACCATGCACCAGAAACAGCCTCCGGCAAAGGTCGCCGTCTCGAGAGTTGGAGCTGGAGCGGTGCCGTTGTCGACGGCACGAACCACCGTGGGGGTCAGAAGGAGAACGATCCCAATCCATAACCGAACCGCTGTCAATTTACATCTTTTCATCCGTTCCCTCACGAGAGGCTCCGACATCCGGCGATGTCATCTTATCATAAAACCGCCTCCCGTTCAGCTCATCGGTCTTTTCGGTAGTGCGTCAATGTGAGCTGCGGGTTGAATTTTGACCGTCATTCCCGCGCAAGCGGGAATCCGAAGCCCTAAACCTAAGATCACTGGATTGCTTCGCGAAGCGATTGGAAGCGCTGACGCATACAATTATAAAGAGGCGCTTTCCCGATTAAACATTCGGGAATGACAAAATTAAACTGAACCACTACCGTCTTTTCATCGCTCTTTACTTGTATCTTCGACAGCGATAAAATACTTTTTGTTGGAGGGTAAACCATGCATCGACGGGGCTGTCTCAAGATGATGGCGGGAATGGCGCTGCTGGGATTTGCAGAATCGCTTGGCATCCGCTCGGCCGGGGCGTTGGAGTCAGGCGGGACGTTTGCGGTCAACAAAACGGATGAGGAATGGCGGGCGATCTTGACCGCCGAGCAGTACCGCGTTCTTCGACAGGAGTGGACGGAACCACCCTTCAAGAACAAATATCACGATTACAAAGAAAAAGGGACCTATCACTGTGCCGGTTGTGATCAGCCCCTCTTCTCTTCTAAAACGAAGTTTGACAGCGGGACCGGGTGGCCCAGTTTCTGGCAGCCGATCTTCTCTGATTCGGTCGGCACCAAGATCGATCGGAAACTTTCAGAGCCCCGGACCGAAGTCCATTGCGCACGCTGCGGCGGCCATTTGGGACATGTTTTCGATGACGGTCCGGCCCCGACCTATCTGCGTTACTGCATCAATTCGGCGGCGCTGGTTTTCAAGCCGGCCAAAGGATAAGCCTCTCTTTTTATACTCGCTTAGTATGTCTTTGAATTTCTTGTGTCACATTTCTTCGGACCCCTTCGGGCCCCGCGTCAAGATACTTCCAAGACGGATCGGCCGGATCCGGGAAGGGTTTGTCTTTCAACCCTTCCGGCGGTTTGACCGCGGTGAGGATCCAGGCCCACATAAAACTGGCAAACGCCAGGGCGATGAAAAGTGGAATTCCATATCTCAAAAATATTTCGTCCATTTCTTCTCCTTTTGACTTCTCGACCCCTTCCTGGAGTCGCCTTTTTTCATTTCTCACCTGTTGAGACTTCCAAATAAACCAAATTAATTTCAGATAACAGCTAAAGCGATTTCATCTCTCTGATCCGCGCCTGTCGATTCTTCAGGTTCCGATCAATCGAACGGATCGATTGAATAAACAGCCCCACGATCGAGAGCACGCTGATAACGAATACGCCAAGACCCCATCCGTTTTCCATTGCTTCCTCCATGAACACGCACGCGCGTCGCATTCCCCGCCCCTTGGGGCGTGGGTTAGACGCGCGAATACAAATAGACTCATCTCCATTCGGGTCGAAGATTCCCCGCTGCTTGCGGCGGGGAATCTTCAATAAAAAAGCGCCCCCCACCTGTTTCGATGAGGAGCGCCATTGCTCCTTGAGAAGAACTTCATTGTCTTCTGCTTCAATGATAAAAGCAAAGCGCGGGCCAAAATGTTTCTTTGACCTTTTCTCATTAAATAAGCAATATATTTATGGTTTTTGTATCAATGATCTAAATACTTTTATATACATTTGGGATGAACAAATGCGGAGAGAGTCAATCCTGATGAGAGTGTCGATCTACATTTTTGTGGGAAAGCCGACGTAAAGATTCAACGAAGGAAGAGAGAACAGATAAAGACAAACGGACTACCGAATCGCGCGACGGCGCTCCAGGAGCTGTTCCAAATGCATCGTCATCTCGTCCGCCGTGAGATGGACGCGGTCGCCATGGCCGGGAAGGACCCATTCAAAGCGATGGCCGAGCAGTTTTTCAATTGAGTTCAGCAAGCGCATCTCATCCCACACCAGATACTCCGGCGTGCCGAGCGCCTTCAAATCGCGCTCCCACCATAAATGATCTCCTGAGAAAAGGAATCGCCGGTCATAAAGCAGCGCCATGCTCCCCTCGGTGTGGCCGGGAACCGGAATCAACTGAAATGATTCCGAAACGGGAATCGGCTCTTCCCCCTCCACAATCCACTCCGCCTCCGGAGCCGCCGCGGCATCGGCCCGATGGATGATCCGTGTTGCGCCAAAATGTTTAGCATAACGGGCGGAATCGGCCACATCATCTTCATGGGTCAGAAAAATGGTGCGAATCCCTCCCATCTTCTCGAACGCATCGATCAGCGCCCCGACGTAGCGCGGCGAATCAATCAGCCAGTTGCCGTCGGGATGCCGAACGAAATAACTGTTGCCGCCGAACGACTTCTCCGAATTGAATCCGGCATAATAAACCTCCCCGTCCAGATGAAGCGGAAAACTTTTCATCGCACGCTGCAGCCGCGGCTTATCGCTTTGCTCCGTGCCGATCGAGCCGACCGGGCAGGCCAAGAGCGCCTGATAGGCCTGATGCAGCTCGGCATCTCCCTCCGGCTGATGAATCACGGCCGAGTACGCTCCCGACTCCGTGAAGGTTCTCGGAGCAAGTTGTCGACAGGTGTCGCAGTTGATGCAGGTGGCATCAACAAAGAAGTTGCCGGCGACGTTCGTCTCTAAACGTTTCTTCAGATTCGCCATCTCAAACCTCCCGCGCCGAAAGAAAGGTCCATCGGCGATTTCTTCCCTTGCTCTGAAGCAAAACCGCTTCAGAGAAGAATTAATTCTAACCCGTTGTTCTGAAATACTCAACCCAGCCTCTCAGCAGACTTGTCGGCCGCTGATTTCACCCTCCTAAAATAAACGATTGAAGGAAAGGAATGAATGGAGTAAATTTCAAATACAAATATTCCTCCATCCTTTATCGTCAATGTCGTGGAACAGACGTCTTCATTCTTTTCCGTAATTGAACAACAAGAAATCTCGATTTTTCAAATAAGGAGGTCTAAAAAGATTTGAAATGAAAATACAAACGCGTTTGTATTGTCGATCAATCATGTCGTCCGCCATGATCGCATTGGTTCTTCTTGTGTTATTCCCCTTTCCTGTGAACGCGGCAGAGGGGAATCCGGAGGCGCGGGGCACAACGCTGGAAGCGCAGGTGAAAGCGCTCGTCACACAGGTCCAAGCGCTTAAAAAGCAGACCGAGACGCAACAGGCCCAAATCGATGCGCTGAAGAAAGAGAACCAGGAGGTCACGGCGAAGCTCGCCTGCATGTCCAAAGAAGGGAACGAGGTCTTCTTCACCGGCTGCAACGTGAATATCCGCAATGGCCTGAATAGCACGAGCACAAAAAACGGTTTGGGAAATTTAATCATTGGGTATAACGAGGATCTGGAAGGTCCCCCGAATGACCGCAACGGCTCTCATAATCTGGTCATCGGCATAGAGCACACCTACAGCAATTTCGGCGGTCTTGTCGTCGGATTTCGAAACACCATCAGCGGCAGTTTTGCCAGCGTCAGCGGCGGTGGAGACAACACCGCGAGCGGCTTCACATCCAGCATCAGCGGCGGCGGAAGCAACACGGCCAGCGGAAGCTATGCGAGCGTCAGCAGCGGGGGAGGAAACACCGCCGCCGGCAGCTACGCCGGCGTCGGCGGCGGCGGAAGCAATCGGGCCGGCGGCTACTTGTCGAGCGTCAGCGGCGGCGGATTCAACACCGCGAGCGCCGATTACACCTCCGTTAGCGGTGGCGCGTATAACACTGCCAACGCCGATTCTAGCAGTGTCAGCGGCGGTCACAACAATACAGCCGGCGGGAATTATGCCAGCGTCAGCGGAGGAGGAGACAACGTCGCCCGGGGGATGTCTTCCAGCGTCAGCGGCGGAGGGAGCAACAAGACCATCGGTTATTTATCAAGCATCAGCGGAGGAAACCGGAACACCGCCGGAGAAGAGCAGGCAATGAGCCCCGGCGCCAGCATCAGCGGGGGGGAGAACAACACCGCCACCGGGGCGTTCAGCAGCGTGAGCGGTGGAATTAATTTAAATGCAAAGAACGATAACTGCTGGCGCGCGGGCGGGCTCAAGCAGGGGTGTTAAGGAAGAGCATCAATCAGACTTTATTTTTCCTCAAACGGAATCGACCGGCCAGCAAATTGACTGGATAACAGAAATCTCTCCTTTAAAACAGAACACTTGGCCTTCCAGGCCATGTACATAAAAGACACGGCTTCACAATTCAATATATCGCAGAAGGCTGAGCGCTGAGAATTACGGAGAAAGAGGGGATAATGCAGAATTGAGGGGCAGCCCGCTTCTGGGCTATCCCTCTCGACTGTCGGATTAGGGTGAAGAGCCATTGGAAGCAGACTCAAATTCATTTATCAAGAAGAACGGGGTTTTGTTTTTGTTATCAAAATAAATGTAAATGGCATAGAAACGGGCCTTGTCATTTACCCTTAATTCCTTGGCAAGTGACTCGCCAACTACATCTTGAATATAGGCAGGAATAGTATCTCCACGAGCACTTCGTAGCTTCAGGCAAGTGTTGATTGGTGGCAGATTCTCCTGTTTATACCCAGCAATTTTCATAGCCCGCAGGAAAAAAGCGGTATCACATTTTTGTGGCTGCTTATCAACTATTGCATCAAATCCTATTTTCTTAGACGGCATTATTATTTCAACGCCCCCAGTTGCGCTAAATTTGGGCGCTCTTCGTCAACAAATTTGTCTATGTCTTGTATTGGATATGCCGAACAGTCAAAAGCAAACGCACTCTGACAAAACACAAACAAGGTGATCAGTAGCAGTTTATTCACGGAGAAACATTGCGCCTGAAAGTCTCAGATGTATCCGATCGAGAGCTTCTGCTGCAGGAGCCGAAGTCGGGCAAGGAGGAAGAGGTCGCTTTCATGCCGGAGCAGGTCGCCAAGCGGCTGGATGAATACATCCATAGAGAAGCACTCGCCCCCCGGAGATCGACTCCTCTCCATCTGCTATTCTACAGCAAGATCCTTGGTTAAGCAGTATGGGGAGAAACTCAACGTAAAAATCTCTCCTCACGATCTCAGAAGACACTCGGCGACGTATGCCAGCCGAAACGGGGTTCCTCTGGAAATTATCTCAAAAGTAATCCTCAGGCACCAGGACCTGAAAACCACCCAGATATATTTGGGAAAGGTCAGCGATACAGAGGCAATCCGATGGACGGACACCCTGCATGAAAGATAAACAACTACTATGAAATCGGTCTTTGGGGTCTAAATTAGGCGGCTTCCACATTTACTTTCATCTTTATCTTTGCTTTTCTCAATTGATCTTCAAGACAGTACTTGATCGCCATATCCTCTGGAAATTTTCCGATTCGGGCAATTTTCATGGCAAGCGCCGGGCTGACCAAAACGCGGCCTTTTTCAATGTCACAAATCATGGAACGAGATACTTTGAGTTTACGGGCTAAATCAGCTTGTGAAATGCCCATTGAATGACGTATCCCAACTAAGAAAGTACCAAAGGTCATTGAGCCCATTTCATTTTTGAAGAACTCTTCCGCTTTGATTCTAGTAGTCATGTTTATGTACCTCCAGTACCATTACAACGATGATCTCCCGAGAAGGCTCCTCGCGATATATCACCCGATAACCTCTGCTCAGTCTGGAGGATCGTTGATTTAAACGTTGCCCCCTCAACGGCTCGTCGTGATAGCCAGGAATCCGACGCATCGACTCGATACCGTACCCATCAATCAAATTAGCCCAGGTGCGTAATGCCTGTCGTATATAGACGGGGAGTTTCTCAAATTGTTTCTGGGCTTGTTTGGTTAAGTAAACCTCATACCGTTTACTCATTGAAGAAGTGTACAACTATTTACTGTACAAGTCAAGAACACAGATAATATAATATCATACTCATTTCAAGTTGAAATGTTTAGTTTTCATAGGCGTATTAGAATGAGGAAGGAATGACTTACAGAATAAACCCCCGAGTCTAAATTCAGGAAGGTACAAGTTGACCTTACAATATCTGTAACGGTAAGTTTCTGATTCTCACAAAGAATTCATTCCTTTACCTTAGCGATGAATCCGTTGAGAGTCTCAGAAGTCACCGTTGTTTCATTCCATCGGAATGAAATGGACCGAAGATGCCTTAATCACCGCCGTGATCTCCGCGCCCGGTCGAAGGGAGAGCTCTTCCACCGCTTGCCGCGTGACCAGCGCCGTGAGGGGAAAGCCGCAATCGACCACAACGCGGATCTGCGCGCCGACCGGGATCAACTCTTGAACGAAGCCAAGAAGACGATTCCGAGCGCTGCTTTGCGCCGCTTGTCCCCGCTCAAGAATCACCTCTTCGGCCCGGATCGAAACGAAACAACGACCAGTCCGGGGCGGCTCTCCCACGGTGATCAGCCGCCCTTTGCCGACATCTACGATGACCCGATCATCCTCCGAATCAATCCGTTGCGCCGGCAGCAAATTCTCCACCCCGACGATCTTGGCCACCTCCGGACTCGCCGGCCTGCTGAAGACCTCCAGCGGAAGTCCCTGTTGCAAGATCGCTCCCTCAGAAAGAATCATCAGCTCCTCTCCCAATGTCATGGCATCGACGATATCGTGGGTGACCACCAGCGCCACCGCCCGATTTTCTTGAACCCACTTCCGGACCTCTCCCCGAATGAGCGCGCGGGTGCGAAGATCGAGCGCGGAAAACGGCTCATCCAACAAGAGCAGACGCGGTTTCGGGGCCAGCGCGCGCGCGAGCGCGACCCGTTGTTGCTCACCACCGGAGAGCGCTTGAGGAAATCGATCTTCTTTGCCGGTGAGATGAAATCGATCGATCCAGCCGCGCACCGCCGCCTCGCTTTCCGCGCGATTCAATCGTCGCAGGCCGTAGCCGATATTTTCTCGAACGGTGAGATGCGGAAAGAGAGGATAGTCCTGGAAGAGAAGGCCGACCGATCGTCGCTGCGGGGGAAGGGCAATCTGCCGGTCCGCGTCGAACCAAACGGTCTCGCCGTATCGAATCACTCCCCGCTCGGGTTGGAGGAGACCCGCCAGACAGTGAAGCAGCGTGCTCTTGCCGCTTCCCGACGGACCGAAGAGAACCACGATACGAGGATGCTCGAGCGGGATGGAAAAGCGCGCCTGAAGGTCCGCCCCCTTTGGAAGGGGATAGCGAAAATCAACGATCAGGTCCACCGTTCGCTCCCTGCTTTCGATTGAGATAGGTCACCACGGAAAGAAAGAGAAACGAGAGAATCAAAAGAAAAAGCGCCGTCTCCGCCGCCGAACGATGATTGAGCGCTTGAACCTGATCGTAGAGATCAATCGAGAGGGTTCGCGTCGCTCCGGGGATGTTGCCGCCGACCATCAAGACGACACCGAACTCCCCTAAGGTATGCGCGAAGCTGAGAATAAACGCGGTGATGATTCCGTTTCTCGACAGCGGCAGGACAATCCGAAGAAAGGTCCGCCAACGCGACTCTCCCAACACCCATGAGTTTTGAATCAACCGGGGGTTGACGCCGGCAAAGGCGGTCGCCAGCGGCTGCACCGCAAAGGGGAGGGAGTAGAGGACCGAGGCGATTAGGAGACCGCCGAAGGTAAACGGCAGGGTCGTTCCGACGATCGACTCATAAAAAGTGCCGAGCGGGCTCTTCTGACCGAACGCCACCAGCAGATAGAACCCAAGCACCGTCGGCGGGAGGACGATCGGAAGCGCCACCACCGCTTCTACTAAGAACTTCCAACGCCACGGCGAAGTGGTGATCCAGTGGGCCAGCGGAATTCCCAACAAGAGGAGGAGCACCGACGTCAGCGATGCCAATTTTATTGAGAGCCAGAGCGCTTCCCAATTCATTTCGTCTCCGACGGAATCATAAATCCATACCGCTCTAGAATGGCTCTCCCCTCTTTCCCCTTGATGAAATCGATCAGCGACTGCGCCAAGGAAGCCTCCCCGCTTCGCTTCAGGATCACCACCGCCTGATGCAGCAGGGGGTAGGCGTCGGCCGGGACCAACCAGAACCGCCCCCGATCTTTGAGAGAGGCGGCGCTCGCATGGGAGAGGGAGAGGAGACCGATCTCGGCATTCCCCGACTGAACAAATTGGGCCGCCTGCGAAATATTCTCTCCGAGGACCAGGCGGGACTGCACCCGATCATAGAGTCCCGAGTATTGCAGCGCTGCGACCGCCGCCTTGCCGTAAGGAGCATGGGCCGGATTGGCGATGGCGATTCTTCGGACCGTCGGATGAAGGAGCGCCTGCATTCCCTCTTTCTCGACATCGATCGGAGAATCCTTCGGCACCCAGAGGATGAGCCGGCCGGTGGCGTATCGATAGAACGATTCCGGAACGCCGAGTCCCGCTTCGATCAGCCGCTTCGGATATGATTCATCGGCGGAGAAAAAAAGATCGAACGGCGCACCGGCGGTGATCTGCGCGACGAAACTTCCGGAGGCGCCGAACGAGACCTTCACGATACTGCCGGTTGCCTTCTCAAAGGCCGGCGCAATCTCCGCCATGGCGAACTGGAGATCCGAAGCGGCGGCGACGGTGAGGGTCGGCGACGACTCGGCGCGCGAGGAAGCAGCGGCGAGGAAGCAAGCAAGCAGGCAAAGCGAAAGCGGAATGATTCGATTGAATATTCCCCGCTGCTTGCAGCGGGGAATGTGCCGATCCAAATCGGGTACGAAGTACCTCCAAACACATCGCGAAGCCATCTTCGACCCGAATGGAGATGAATCTATTTGTATGGTTCGCTCCCGAACGATGTGGGAGGAGGCTTCGCCATTCATTCGCAGCACATTCGCGCGTCTCACCCACGCCTCTCTTCCAGGGGTCCGTCCTTTGGGGCAGAAGCGGCGGGGAATGCGACGCGCGTGCGTGTTCATGCCGTTTTCTCCCTTCGAAACCGATTCAGTTCCTTGAACCAAAAGAGAACCTGCTCCCTTGGATAAGCGGCGTTTCGGCGACTCGTGGAGGGAACGACGAAGACCCGGCTCTCTCCGATTCGATCCGGCTTGGGACCCGGACCTTCGTTTCGACTAAAGACGGCACGAAAAGCGGTCAATCCGTTGAAGCAGACAATTCGAGGGCGCCACATCAGAATTTTATTTCGAACGACGATGGCTCCCGCCTCGAACTCCTCGCGCGCCAGATCGGATGCGCTGTCGGAGGAGCGTTTCACAACGTCGGTCAACCCGATGCCGAAGCGGACCAGCTTCCAATCGTCTTCCGGTGTAAGCCGCAGCGGGATGAGACCGCTCTCGTAAAGCATCGGCCAGAAGAGATTTGTCGATCGCGCATAGTAGTGTCCGACCTGCGCGGAGTAGGTTCCCGGATTGATTCCGATGAAAACAATCTTCAGATCAGCTTCGAGTATATCGGGAAGCGACGGCATCGGCGGGCGGCGTTACTCCGATTGACCCGGCCGGAGCGGCTCGTGGCAGACCTCGCAGTGAAAAGCGTCGGGATCGTTATGGTGGCGGCACTCGGGACAGGCCAAATAGCGTCGTTTCGAGGAGGGAAATTCGGTCAGGCACTTGTCGCACCAGGGCATGGCGGGATCATTTTCGTAGCCGCATTTTTGGCATTTCATCACCGACTCTCGATTAAAAAAATAGGCTGACCTGATTGTATCAGATCAGCCTATTGAAAGAAATCCGATCGCTTATCGGATCTCGACAATCGTCTCTTTGAAACCGACTTTGGAGATTTCAAAGCCGTTCTTCAACTCCGTGATGGGGACCATCTTGATCGCGTGATGCTTGGCCAGATCATCGCAGATTCCGACGCAGATCTCGCACCCCTTGCATCGATCGACGGCGATATAGGCGCTGTTTCTCACCGAGTCATAAAGAATGGTGTTCGCCTCGGGACAGAACTGCGTGCAAAGGCGGCATTTGGTTGCTCCACAAATATCGACATCGACATCCGCGACTGAATACATTCAATATCCTCCGTTTTATTCATATGTGGGGGCCTGTGCGGTAATTGAAGGAGAAAGATCCTCCAATTTGCCCCAACACCCCGCGGCTCGCACCGGCAAAGCCGGCTGCTCGCCTTATTTTACTTAGGGGACGATCGCATTGGCTAATGCCAAATGCGGTTTTTATTCTTCCTAACCCTTGTTGTCGGTTCTACCGCTTAGACGCCTGCTTTTTGCAGCTTGTCCGAGGCGGAAACCCGGTCTTTCTGCCACTGATTCCAGCCCTGCTGGATCGCATACTCGTAGGCCGCCTGGACCACCGCGAAATTCTTCGCCACCAATTCCGCTTTTTTGGCGAACTTCTTCTCGATGACATTGTCCAGCGAGGCGGTTCCCCCGGAGACGACGAATCCCTTTCCAAGAAATCGCTCTTTCACCGACTGTTCCAGCGATTTCAAATCGGGCATCTGGATGATTCCGGCGATCGCGCCGCACATCGCCATGTTGGTGGCGAGATCGGTTCCACCGACCTCATTGGCGATCTTCGTCGCCGGGACGTAGCAGATCTTCGCGTTGTTTTCTTCCAGCTCCCGGACCTGATCGGGGATCATCGGAACGGGGGTTTCGCTGTTGATCAATACGACCCCGTCTTTCTTCAGCCCCCAATAGAACGGCATGGTATACGACTTACCATGGGTGATCACCTGGGGATGGAAGATCATGATGATGTTCGGATAGATGATCTCGCCGATTTCATAAATTCTCCCCGACGCGATTCGAACGTAGCTTTCGACCGGCGCCATCCGCTTCTCGGATCCGAAGAAGGGAACCAAGGTGCTCTCCCCTCCTCCGATGATCACCCCATTGCTTAAGATATGAGAGGCGGTGACCACCCCCTGACCTCCGATGCCAGCCATCCGGATGTTAAATCGCTTTACCCCCGTATCAATTACCGCCATGCTCAACCTCCTCGTTTACTTGGTCTCGTTGGAGCTTACTCCGCCTTATCCGCGGGCCCCTTCAGCTTGCGACGCTCGGCTTCGGTCTTTTCCCAGTAGGCCTTTGCATCGTCGGTGAAGTATTCCATGAACCCGTACCGATCTTTCTCGACCATTCGGGCATCATCCATCACCTTCGGCGTCGGAATCGCGTATTCAATGTTGCAGGAGGTGTAGGCCTGGATGTAGGTGGGACCAACCTCGCGTGCGATCAAGACCGCCTTGCGAACCGTATTGGCCACGCGGGTCGGGTTGGTCGGGGCGATCCGGGCGATGTAGGCGACGCCGGAGGTCTTCGCAAGGCCGATCATATCCATCTTTTCGAATTTCTTCCCGTTCGGCGCCATCTTCAGGACCATCCCCTTTTGGGTCATCCCGCTCTCCTGCCCGCCGGTGTTTCCATAGACTTCATTGTCGAGCATGATCGTAGTGAACTTCTCTTTCCGGAACCAGGAGTGCATGACCGCCGAAAAGCCAATGTCGGCCAATCCGCCATCTCCCGCCATCACGATCACATCTTTCGGTTTGTCCTTAAAGCGAACCGAAAGACCGCGCTTTAATCCGCTGGCAACCGCGTTGGTGTCACCGTAGTTTCCATAGATGAACGGAATCGCCGCCTGGGTCAACGCCAACCGCCCGCAGCCGGCCGTTCCGATGATGACCGAGTTCTCGACGCTCGGAAGAGAGAGGAGCGCCACCCGGATGAAAAGGGTCATCGCGCAACCGGCGCACATCGGATGCTCTTCAAGGATCTCCTTGAAAGAGCCGAGCTCCGAGACCTTTCGCTCTTTCGTAAAAGGACCGTTCTCAACGAGATCCTGATATTCCTTCGGCAGAAATTTGTGAAACCCGGGAGAGACGCGAATTGTTTCTAAAGCCATGAGAGAACCTCCTTATTTACCATCTATTTGGAGAACCCGTAATGTACTCGAGGATCAACTCCGTCGGCATCGACATCCCGCCGAACACCCTCGGACCCGAAATCACCCGCTCGCTTCCTCGAATCGTCGATTTCACCTCTTTGGCCAGCCAGCCGACATAGTTGAACTCTGGGACGATGATTTTTTCAGCATGATCGAGCGCCGCTCTCACCTCATCGGCGGGGAAGGGACGGAGCGACTTGATCTTCAACAAACCGACCTCCAGCCCCTGCTCGGCCGCCTGTCGGACCGCTTCGCGAGACTGAGAAACCGCAGCGCCTGAAGCGACGATCATGATCTTCGCCTTCGGATTGACGACTTCGACCAATCCTCCCAACCATCGCTCGATCCACTTGCGGGAGCGCTCCTGCGCCGCCCAGATCTCCTGCTGCCAAGAAGCGTGCATTTGATAGGAGATGAAGTTCGACTTCTGAACCGGCGCGTCTCGGGAGATACGGATCGGCGGATTTTCGTTGTCCATCATCGGCACCGCCTCGTGGTAACAATCCCGCGGCGGGAGCTTGATATCGGCCGCAGGGAGCGAGACCCAGCCGCGCGCATGGGTGACGAAGAATCCATCCACCGCCACGGCAACGGGAAGGGTCACCTCCGGCTTCTCGCCGATCATGAAGGCCGCAAGCGCATAATCATAGAAATCCTGCTGGTTTTCGGCGTGGAAGAGAAGACAGCCGGTATTCAGCATGTAGGAGAGCTCGACGTTATCGGGCTGAATCGCGAGCGGGGCGTTGATCACCCGACACATGATCAAGAGCACACACGGGAGACGTCCGCCCGGCCAGGAAGCGATCACTTCCAGACCGCGCATCAAGCCCGGTCCGGCGGTCGCTGTCAGACAGCGCACCCCCGACCGCGAGGCGCCGGCGATGGCCGACATCACCCCATACTCTTCTTCACCGCGGTAGTAATCTTTGACATACCCCTCGGCATAGAGATAGCCGACCTGCTGCATCGTTTCGCTCTGCGGGGTAATCGGGTAGGAGATCGCCACATCGACATTGGCCCGCCGGATCGCCTCTTTCGCCGCCTCGCTCCCGGTGATGAATGTCTTCTCACGGGGCGCGTGCAAGAACAGATAATCGGGATCGACGACCCGCTGAGCCGCCGCCCCCTTTTTTGCCTCTTTCGTGGGGGCCGGGGCCGCTGTGATTACGTCTCCCTGGGGATTTGTTTTAACCTCTTCTCCGAGTCCTTCGCTCATTATCGGTAACCTCCTTATGGGGGCTCCCCAAAAAAATCTCTTTGGGGTCAATTCAAAACTAAAAATTCAGCCAGACAATTATTCTTCGTTCTCGTCCAACCCTTTTTCTAAATCGTGCGAGAGGCCGGCTTCGACCATCTCCTCTTCCGGCTTCATCATGGGCGTTCCCGTTAATCCCGCGACTTGGGCCCATCCGGAGGGGATGATTCCCTGTCCCTCATATAGCGGCTTGATCCCATTTTTCTTTACGCGTCGCAAGGTTTCGGCGAACCGCTTCAATTTATCCGCGGTGAACTGCGGAACGGAGGCCATCGCATCTTCATGACCGGCCTCGGCGCAGAGCGCGATGGTGTAGCAGTTCGTTCCCGCACGGATCATCTTCAAGGTGATATTCGCAAAATGGCAGTGGACGCCGATAAAGATGCACGCTTCGATTTTGTTATGCCAGATGGTGAGATTCGGATGGCAAGGATTGATCACCGCCTCCGGATCAATCTTCGGGTAGATCGGACGATAGTCCGGCATCGGGATAATGCGGACGCCGGGGATTTCTTTTGCAACGTCAAAGAAAGGGGCCGCCTTTTCAATGGTATGTTCATTCCATCCCCAAAGCATCAACGGTCCCGGAAAGAGGGTCGGGTTTTTCCGCGTGAGCAGCGCAATGGCGGCCGCCTCCATCGCCTTTTCTTCTGTGACAATTCTCCCCTCAACCAAACCTTCTCCGTCCTCTGGAAGACGAACTCCCATTACTGCGGCGGCAGGGGGGAGAAGCCCCTCCGGACCGGGAAGAACACGATAGGCTGGCTCTTGCGTCTGCTTCATCACAACTCCTTATTTTCTTTAGTATTTGATCGAAGAGTCGATCGTTGACTTGATGAGCGGAATCCCTTTAAAATATTTTTCATGATATAACACGCGCTGAACGCTTGTCAAATCAAAAATCGCAACAAAAACGCTTTTCTAAGATCTCTCATCGGACGGAAGCAGGATACTACTTTTTGGCTAATCTCTTCCGGTCGAGTTCGCTCAGGTATTTCTTCCGCAACCGGATCGTCTGAGGAGTAATTTCTAAGAGCTCGTCATCTGCGAGAAACGCGATCGCCTCCTCCAGGCTCATCTTTCTCGGCTGGGTCAGGACCAGGGCGTCCTCGGCGGTGGAGGATCGGAAATTGGTAAGATGTTTCTTTTTAGAAGCATTTACGACGAGATCATTCGCCCGGGAGTGCTCTCCGATCACCATCCCCTCGTAAATTTTATCGCCGGGAGAGACGAAGAGAACACCTCGTTCCTGGATATGATGGAGAGAGAAGAGGATCGCTTCTCCCGTCTCCATCGAAATCAGCGCCCCCTTGGTTCGAGAGGGAATATCTCCCTTATAAGGCTGGTAAGAGGAGAAGGTGTAGTTCATGATCCCCGTTCCCCGGGTGGCGGTTAAAAATTCGGATCGGTAGCCGATTAGACCGCGCGAAGGAACCTCGAATTCCAGCCGGACATGCCCGCCGTGGGTGTTCCCCATGTTGACGAGCTCTCCTTTCCGCCGCCCGAGCCCTTCCATCACCGTGCCGATGTAAGCCTCTTCAACATCAAGCCAGAGGCGTTCGATCGGCTCATAGGTTTTCCCATCGATCTCTTTAAAGATCACCGTCGGCCGAGACACCGCAAATTCATATCCCTCCCGCCGCATCGTTTCAATCAAGATCGACAGATGAAGTTCTCCCCGTCCGGATACCTTGAACACATCGGTATTCCCGGTCTCTTCGATTCGGAGGGCGACGTTGGAGCGCAGCTCTCGATAAAGCCGTTCCCGAAGATTCCGGCTGGTGACGAACTTCCCCTCTTTTCCGGCGAAGGGAGAGGTGTTCACCATGAAATTCATCGAGATCGTCGGCTCGCCAATCGAGATCGTCGGAAGGGCTTCGGGTATGTTCGGATCAGCGAGGGTGGCGCCGATCTGGGCCTCCTCAAAACCGGCCACGCCGATGATCTCACCGGCCGCCGCCTCCTCCAACTCCACCTTTTTCAGCCCCTCGTATCCGATAATTCGTGTGACCTTTCCTTTGGTCGACAGCCCTGCGCTCTGGACAAGGGTGAGGGTTTCTCCGACGCGAATCTTTCCCCGAAAGATCCGGCCGAGCGCGATTCGGCCGACGAAATTATCGTAATCGAGGGAGGTCACGAGCATCTGCAAGGGGGCCGATTCGTCTCCCGGAGGGGGCCCGACCCTGGAGATAATCGTCTCAAACAGGGGGGAGAGATCGTTCGAGGGGTCGTCCAGGTTCAGCTTGGCGAACCCGGCCTTCGCCGAGGCATACACGATGGGGAAGTCGAGCTGGTCGTCGTTCGCCTCCAACTCCAGGAAAAGCTCGATAACCTGATCGACTACCTCTTTCGGTCGGGCATCGGCCCGGTCGATTTTGTTGATGACGACGATCGGACGAAGATTCAATTCGAGGGCTTTTCTCAAAACAAATTTGGTCTGCGGCATCGCACCTTCGAAAGCATCGACCAGGAGAAGAACGCCGTTGACCATATTGAGGGTCCGCTCCACCTCGCCCGAGAAGTCGGCGTGGCCCGGCGTATCGACGATATTGATCTTAAACTTCTTATAATGAACGGAGGTGTTCTTAGCGAGAATCGTGATTCCCCGCTCCCGCTCCAGATCGTTCGAGTCCATGACCCGCTCGACCACCCCTTCATGAGATTTGAAAGCCCCCCCCTGTCGGAGCATCTTATCGACGAGGGTCGTCTTCCCATGGTCGACGTGCGCGATAATCGCAATGTTTCGAATGTCTTCTCTCAATTTATTTTGAACTTCGGCGTTCATCCCTCTGTGATCCCTCAAAAAAAAACCCCAAAAAGGCTTTGGGGTTGGTGTGGATATACTTAGACCCAAATAAAGTAACGTGGCTGGATTATAACATTTGAGGGTCGGTTCGTCAATCAAATTGCGTCAGACGAACCGGCGCACCCCTTCCCGGCCAAACGATCTTACAGAGATTTTCGAAACAGAACAGCGCGATTCCTCCCCTCGTCTTTCGCCCGCTGGAGCGCCTCGTTCGCCCGAAGGCGGCGCGAATCCCGGCCAAACCGTCTTCCGCCTCGATCACGTCGTAGCCCGCCGCTTCCAAGATATGACGAATCAGCAGACGGCTCTCGGCATGATCGTCGATGTACAAAATCTTCATCACCCTTCCTTAAGACCGCTTCGGTATCAAGTATATTTTGCATTCGGAAGCTGTCAAGGAAGCGAATCAGGATCGTGCAGAAAAACCATGAGGGATTGCGGACGCGAACGATCTTTTCGTCGAGAACGATCGATCGAAAGCGAGCGCGCTTATTTTGTCAGACGCTCGAGCGCTTCGAAATATTTTCGGCTGGTCTGCTCGACGACAGAGTCCGGCAGATGCGGCGGGGGCGGGGTGCCGTTCCAGTTGATCGAGAGGAGATAATCGCGGACATACTGTTTGTCGAAGCTCGGCTGCCCTTTTCCGGGAGAGTAGGTATCCATCGGCCAGAAGCGGGAGGAATCGGGGGTGAGGAGCTCGTCGATCAAGATTGGGCGCTTCGTCTTCGGATCGAGGCCGAATTCCATCTTGGTATCGGCGATGATGATGCCGCGCTTTTCGGCGTGCGCCGCCGCCTTCTTGTAGATGTTCAAGCTGGCCGCCCGGACCTCCTCTGCGAGCGCGCCGCCGACTTTGGATTTCATCTCCTCGAAGGAGATGTTGATGTCATGGGTCCCCATCGGGGCTTTGGTCGAGGGGGTAAAGATCGGCTCCGGAAGGCGCGCCGATTCGACCAGACCGGCCGGCAGCTTCTCACCGCAGACCGTTCCGCTTTTTTGATATTCCTTCCAGCCGGAGCCGGAAAGATACCCTCGGACGATGCATTCCACCGAAAGCGGCTCGGCTTTCCGGACCAGCATGCTCCGCCCCTCCAGGACCGCGCGATGCGGCCGGCATTTTTCCGGGAAGCGGTCGAAGTCGGCGGTGATCAGATGGTTCGGCACCGAATCCCCCATCTGGGCGACGAGGTTAAACCAATGAAGAGAGAGCTGGGTGAGGACATATCCTTTCCCCGGAATTCCCTCCGGCAGCACCACATCGAACGCCGAGATTCGATCCGACGCCACGAAGAGAAAGGAATCACCAAGGTCATAAATATCGCGCACCTTCCCCCGCTTGGGCTCGCCCAAACCGGACAGATGACTCTCTAAAAGAATGTCCTTCGGAACCTTCATGCTTGTCCCCATTGCTCCTCTCCAGATTTAGAATTCATTCTTTTTTATCCTACTCATCGTCCGAGAGTCAACGGGGAAAGGTGATCCAAGTGTTAGCCGTTCACCAACTTCACGACGGCCTTATCCTTAAAGTAATCGATGATATTCAGCGCCGCATACTTCTGCTCGATCCGAAAGAGCGCCAACGGAGATTGAATGAGGGCGTCGGCGAGAAGAACCTTGTTGACACCGCCGTGGGCCACAATCGCGACCTCTTCGGCCGGATGTTTCTTCAAGATCATTTCGAGCGCCGAAAGCGCGCGTTCTCCAACCTCCCGATAGGTCTCTCCCCCTTTGGGCCGACTTTCAGCCGGATTGGTCAGCCAGAAAGACCATCCTTCCGGATCTCGGATCGAGATCTCCGCCGCATTGCATCCCTCCCACGCACCGAAGTTCTTCTCCCTCAATGCCTGCATCTGAAAGAGAGGGACACCGCATCTCTTCGCAATCGCCTCTCCTCCCCGAACGCTTCGCTGAAGATCGCTCGTATAAACCGCGCGGATCGGATAGGAGGCAAGACGTGACGCGATCTCCTCGAGTTGAGCGATCCCGCGCGGCGTCAGCCCGACGTCGGTCTGGCCGTTAATGCTCTTTCGCTCGAAGGTCGTCACCTCTCCGTGCCGAAGAAGGTAAATTCGGGTCGGGCGATCTTCGGGTAAAAATGAAAAGCGAGGGCGGCCGTCGCACCATCGCATTGTAGAGTCCTTAATAAACAATGTGAACATAAAAAAGCCGAGATCTTGTAAGATCCCGGCTGATTCTAATTCATATCGGTGGCACGGGAGACGGGATGGCTCCCCCCAAAAACGGGGAGCGTGTCGTTTGGAGGCTTCGCTCTATTTTAATTCCCATTTTGCGGTTGCACCGCAAAATAGGTGCGCCATCGAACCCGCAGTGGTCGCGGGATGACACCGAACCCCCTGTTAACCGATAGAACATCAATGATCAAATTGGAGCGGGAGACGGGATTCGAACCCGCGACCAAGAGCTTGGGAAGCTCCTACGCTACCACTGCGCTACTCCCGCATCGGTTTGAAATCTTATCCGTTTCAAAAATCGTTGTCAAGCCGTTTACACACCCGTTGAAGAGGCCGACGGAGGTTTCACCGCTACTTGGAATACTTCTCAACGAACTTTTTGATCTCTTCGATGTTCTCCAAGATCAGCTTTGCTTTTTTCAACCCAAATTGAAAAGGAAACTTGTCATCCGGTCCCTGGGTCAACACCAACATCGGATTTCCTTTAAACTCAGATTCGGTTGCCGGCATTCTCTCCTCCTTTGTTCGAATGTATCCTTCGCTTTAGGAAGGAATTTTCTTCCCCAACGGGCCGACCGACGGGGTCACCAGATAGCTCCGGCTTCCCATCACCAGGGCAAAACCGACCGCCACATAAATGACGCCGCGTACCAAATACGGCGCACCCAAGAGTCGGATCACCGTTCCGATCAACATCATACTTGCGATCAAAATCCAACTTTTCAGGCTGAACGTCATATAGAAAGGGCTTTTCTCAGGAAGCTGTTCAATCCGAGCGACATTCTTTCGCGCAATCTTCGGCAGAACGAAATTTCCCTTCGCGAAGCCGATGGCTAACGCAACGACGAAGCCGATCCCTTCCACCATTCCGGGCGACCCCTTGGACGGGTCGAGCTCACTCATGGTCCGCCCGCCGAAGAGGAAGATTCCCCCGGCGATCAGCAGACCGGTGCCGACCAGCGCCCAGAGAATGAACGCCAGCCTCAGATGTGTTTCTCGCGATACTTCCATTACATGGCTCCTTTTTTTAATTTTTCTTGCCGTTGTCTTAACACTTCATACGCGATCACGCCGACCGCGACCGAGACATTGAGCGATGAGACATGCCCCCGCATCGGAAGCGACACCACCTGATCACAATGTTCAAGGACTTTTTGGTGAATCCCCTTTCCCTCCGCGCCGACGACGATCGCCACCGGATCGGAAAAGTCATAATCGAGATAAGAGGTCGCAGCTCCGGTCTCGATCCCGACGGTCCAGATGTTCTCTTTCTTTAAACGATCGATCGTCGCCGAGATGTTCACCACCCGCGCCACCGGCACATGAACCACCGCGCCCGCCGAGGCCTTTGAGACCACGCCGGTCAATCCGGCCGCACGCCGCTCCGGGATAATCACGCCATGCGCCCCCACCGCGTCGGCGGTCCGGATGATCGCCCCCAAATTGCGCGGATCTTCGACCTCATCGAGAACGAAGAGGAACGGCGGCTCCCCGCGCTGCCGCACCTGCTCCAGAATCTCATCGAGGTCGCTGTAGCTTTGCGCCGAGAGAAGGCCGACGACCCCCTGGTGCTTGGCGGTCTTGGCCATCCGGTCGAGCACGTCGCGCGGGACGGTCTGGACGGTCGCCCGCTGCTGCCGGGCGGTTGTTCGAATTTCGTCGACCTCCTGCCCCCCCCGACCCGGCGCCAGATAGACCTTGTTCAACCGCTTGACCCGCAGCGCCTCCAGAACCGGATTGATTCCGTAGATCACCGCCTCTTCGACCGCCGGCGAAGGCCGCGTGTCCCTCGGCTTCTGATCTCGCGGGGGCTTTTCTCTGGGAGTCCTCTCTCTGCGGCTCACCGCTTCACCCGCGTCGTTCCGTCGGGGCGATCTTCGATGACAATTCCCGCGCGGGCCAGACGATCCCGGATTTCATCCGACTTCTTCCAATCTTTCTTTCGGCGCGCCTCCTCCCGCTCGCGAATGAGCGATTGAATGGTCGCGTCATCAAACACCGCTTCTGCAGAAACACCCTTCTCCCAGGGTTGGAAGCTCCATTGTCCGGGAGGAATTCGGAAGAGGCCGAGAACACTGCCGAGATGCTTCAGAAGATTCCGCGCCGCCATCAACGCGACCGATTCTGCCGTTCCCATCTGAGCGTTGATCTCCGCACGAAACTCCTGCAATACGCCGATCGCGCGGGCCGTGTTAAAGTCGTCCTCCATCGCCGCCTCGAACGCCTCCCGGAACCGATCCCATTTTTCCTGCTGTACGACATCGCCGGCACCCGATTCGATCTCCGCCAACTTTTGAAAGAGCTCATAGAATCGATCGAGACCGCTCTTCGCCGTGCTCAGGCTCTGGTCGGAAAAATCGACCGGCGAGCGGTATTGGGTGGAAAGAAGGTAGAAGCGGATCACTTCGGCAATCATCGCCTCCGGAAACCGGGGCGACTTCTCGAAGATCTCCTTGATCGTAAAAAAATTGCCGAGCGACTTTGACATCTTCTCCTGATCGACGGTGACGAAGCCGTGATGGATCCAGGTGTGAACGAATTCCTTCCCGGTCGCCCCCTCGGATTGGGCGATTTCGTTCTCATGGTGCGGAAAGATCAGATCCTTGCCGCCGCCGTGCAGATCGAGGGTCTCGCCGAGAAGCTTCATCGACATCGCCGAGCATTCGATATGCCATCCCGGTCTCCCCATCCCCCAGGGGCTTTGCCAGGCCGGCTCCCCCGGTTTCGACGATTTCCAGAGGGCGAAGTCGAGCGGGCTCTTCTTTCGCTCATCGACTTCGACCCGACTGCCTGCGATCATTTCATCGAGCTTCTGCTTGGAGAGCTTGCCGTAGGAGGGAAACTTCGCCACCTCATAGTAGACATCGCCGTCGACCGGATAGGCGATCCCTTTCGCGATTAATGTCTCGATCAGCCGAATCATCTCCGGAATGTAATCGGTCGCCTTCGGCGCCTCCGTCGGAGGTCGCACTCCCAATCGCGTCATGTCTTCTTCATAAGAAGCGATATACTTCTCGGCGATCTCTTTCCAACTCTTCCCCTCCTGCTGCGCGCGGCGGATGATCTTGTCGTCGACGTCGGTAAAATTTTTTACGTAGTGAACGGAGAGCCCCTTGTATTCGAGGTAATTTCGAATGACATCGAAGACGATGGCCGAGCGCGCATGGCCGAGATGAGGATGATCATAGACGGTCACGCCGCAGACATAGAGGCGGACCTCCTTGTCATTTATCGGAGACCACGGCTCTTTTTCGCCGGAAAGGGTGTTGCTGATTTTGAGCATTGATTCATTCCTGCCGCTGAACGGCCTAGTATGATTTCAGGCGGGGGGCGGTGTCAAGTGCTAAGGTCGATCGCGGAGCGTTCCCTTGAGAAAACCGTTTCCGTCGGATTCTTCCTCTTTGCTCCAGCCGGAGGCGCCTAAAAACGGCACAAAGACACAGGGAATCATCGATGAGGTCACCGCTCCCTTTTCTTCTTTCACGACCTTCTTCAGGGTTTGCGAAGCGCGCTCTCCGATCGGAATGACCATCCTTCCCCCCACCTTGAGCTGATCAATCAAAACCGAGGGGATCTGCGGCGCTCCCGCGGCGACGAGGATCGCATCGAACGGAGCCTCATCCTTCCAGCCGAACGATCCGTCAGCCTGGCGGATGACGGCATTTCGATAGCCGAGTTCCTCAATCATCTTCCACGCCCTCGAAACCAAGAGTTGAATCCGCTCGATCGAGCAGACCCGCGCGGCCAACTCCGCCAGGACCGCCGTCTGGTAACCGGAGCCGGTCCCGATCTCCAGGACCTTCTCGGTTCCCTTCAGCGCGAGCGCCTCCGACATCAACGCCACCATGTAGGGCTGGGAGATCGTTTGCTTCTCTCCGATCGGAAGGGCATGATCACCGTAGGCGCGGTCGCGAAACGCCTCCTCCACGAAAAGATGACGGGGCACCTTTCGCATCGCCGCCAGGACCCGTTCGTCCTTGATCCCTCGGGCGATCAACTGTTCCTCAACCATGCGGCGTCGCGCGGTGTCAAAATGATTCATCGTCGTTCTGTTCCAGGGTCGCATAAAGCGACCCGACGGGGTCGTCGGTCCACCCGCTCTTCCTTATCCGATTTCGTTTTCCAGTCGCTCTTTCCAGGAGCGGAGCCGCTCAACCGTTGGATGATGGGTCAGGTCAAGATGAAGCGGGGTGACCGAGATCTCCCCGCGCGCGACCGCCTCGTGATCGGAATTCTTCCGATCCTCCCATTTCATTCCGGCAAGGCCGATCCAAAAATATTTCCTTCCGCGCGGATCGGTCTTTTCGATAATGGTGCTGTCGTCGAAAATTCGTTTGCCAAGGGTGGTGATCTGAACGCCTTCGATCCGATCGAGCGGAAGATTCGGGACATTCACATTGAGGAAGACTTCGCGAGAGAGTCCCTCTTCCAAAACCTGCCGCGCGAGCCCCGCCGCAAACCGCGCCGCGGTTTCAAAATGGAAGGAACCGTCACCCAATTGGGAGAAGGCAATGGACGGAATCCCCAGAAGCGTCCCTTCCATCGCCGCCGAGACCGTCCCCGAGTAGGTGACATCATCCCCCAGGTTCCCCCCTTTGTTGATCCCGGAGACGATAAGGTCGGGACGCGATCCTTTGAGAAGATAAAGGACGCCGAGATTGACGCAGTCGGTCGGCGTCCCGTTGACGCTGAAGACCCCCGCTCGAATCTCATCGGCCCGAAGCGGTTTATGAAGGGTGAGGGCGTGGCCCGCGGCGTTCCGCTCGCGGTCGGGAGCGATCACGACGACTTTGCCGACCTCTTTCAGCGCCTCCGCCAATTGGTGCAGTCCGGGAGAGTGGACACCATCATCGTTCGTCGCTAAAATCACTCTTTCTCTTTGCTTCACGCAACATCCCTTCCGACGCGAAGATCGCGTGCGTCAGCCGATCCCCTTCAAAAACAAAAAAAGCTGCCGAGCAGCTTTGACATGCTATCCCAATAACCCTGATCTTTCGGTGAGCGGTCTGGCCTTTTCTGGAAAAGACGGACCGCTCACCTTCTTACAAATTGGTCGGGGCGACTGGATTTGAACCAGCGACCACTCGCACCCCAAACGAGTGCGCTACCAGACTGCGCTACGCCCCGCTTAACTGAGGATGTGTAAAACTTCTTCCAACTCCCTTCGAACCCGATCGAGGGTCTCATCTCGAAGGGGCGCTTGCATCGCTTGACCGGATCGGACAGGGGAGCCGCCTATTTTTTTCTTCGCCCCGGCAATGGTCATTCCCTCTTCGTAGAGAAGTTTCTTGATCTGAAGAATCAGATCAATTTCCCTCTTTGTATAGACCCGCTGATTTCCTTTGCTCTTCTTCGGATGAAGGGCCGGGAATTCAGATTCCCAAAAGCGGAGAACATACGCTTCCAGCCCGGTGATCTGACTTACCTCTCCAATCTTATAAAAGAGTTTTTCCTGCATCCGCTCCCATGCCTACTGGTTGACAAATTTTTTAAAGACCTGGCTCGGTCTAAATGTCACCACGCGGCGGGGGGTAATTCCGATCTCCTCGCCCGTCTTTGGATTTCGACCCTTCCGAGCCCGCTTCTGTCGAACGACAAAATTACCAAAACCGGCGATCTTGACCATCTCCCCCTTTTTGAGGACTTCCTTAATTGAATTGAGAATGACTTCAAGAATGTCGGCCGATTCCTTCTTAGAAATCCCTATCTTCTCAAAGACCTCATTGGCGATGTCGGCTTTTCTCATCGTGTCCCCTTTCTTCAATCGCCCTTTTGGCGATCCGGATTCTTGAAGACAATCTCCCTTCGGAAGAGCTCGTAAATTGGCCATAAAATACAATAGGTTGGCCATAATGTCAAGCGTTTTGTTTAGGGAGGAGGGGACGTTTAAGGAAAGGCGAGGCGGCCTTGGCTGATATTGCCCTTGTCGATCCACCCGGCTACGACCGTTTTTGCCATGTTGATCGGAATGGCAAAACCGATCCCTTGTCCGGACGCAACGATCGCGGTGTTGATGCCGATCACCTCTCCCTTGGCGTTCAGCAGCGGACCGCCGCTGTTTCCAAAGTTGATCGAGGCATCGGTCTGAATGAAGTTATCCTGATCGGTCAATCCGAGGTCGGTTCTCCCCGTGGCGCTGATGACGCCGACGGTCACGGTTCGGTCGAGGCCGAAGGGATTCCCGATCGCAATGGCCCACTCTCCTACCTCCAGATGACCCGAGTCTCCCAAGTCGGCGACCGGAAGATCGTTTTGAGGAGGAATTTTGATGATGGCGAGATCGGTTTTGGCATCTTTCCCGACAATCGTTCCGACGAATTCTCTTCGATCCGAAAGCTTGATCGTGATTTTATCCGCTTCGGCGATGACATGGTGATTGGTAAGAATATATCCCTCTCTGCTGATGATGAACCCGGAGCCGAGACTTCTCTGTCGAAATTCCCGGCGAGGCTGATTCTTGAAGAGATCTCCGAGGAAATCCCGGAAGAGCCCCTTCTCCTGAGAGGTATCGGGATGGCGGACAAAGTGAACCGTGCTGATATTCACAACCGCCGGGGTCACCTTTTTGGCAACCCGGATAAATGCTTTTTCGGTGATGAGGAGTTCCCGCGCCGGGACTTCTCCGACCGGCTCGACCTCCTCAAACGGCCTCTCCGGAGCGGCCGTCACAACGGGGGCCGAGGAAGCCGGTTTCCCCTTGCAGGAAAAGAGGGAGAGGATCAGGAGGGAAAGGGGAATGAGTCGCCCCAGCCTATTCATTGAGATCGCATCGAATAATTTTCTTTGCATGATAAAATTATAGGCCGAGCGGCGCTTCAGATTCAATGCGTTAAAAGTTTATATTCGATACTATCCACCAACGCCTGCCAGCTCGCCTCAATAATGTTCTCGGAAACGCCGACCGTTCCCCAGGTTCGCTCGCCATCTCCCGATTCGATCAAAACCCGAACCTTCGATCCGGTCCCGTCGCTGGCAGTCAAGACGCGAACTTTATAGTCGAGCAGCTTGACTTGAGAGAGGGCCGGATAAAATTTTTCGAGCGCCTTTCGAAGGGCATGATCCAGGGCGTTGACCGGCCCGTTTCCGGTCGCCGCCGTATGCTCCACCTGACCTTCCACGTTCACCATAATCGTCGCCTCGCAGAGGGCCTCTTCATTCCCCTTGCGCTTTTCGACAATCACCCGGAAGCCGACCAATTCGAAAAACCGTTTATGTTTTCCGAGCGCCTTCTTCATCATCAGCTCGAATGAACCCTCCGCCCCTTCGAACTGATATCCCTGGTGCTCGCGATTTTTCAGCTCTTCGAGGATCTGCTTGAGATGCGGGCTGTCGCTCGCCAAGTGAATTCGAAACTCCTTCGCCTTCTCCAAAAGGTTGCTCTTTCCGGCGTTGTCGGAGATGAGGACCCGCTGCCGATTCCCCACCTTGCTCGGAGCGATATGCTCATAAGTCTCGGCGTTCTTGCGGACCGCATGGACATGAATTCCCCCCTTGTGGGCAAACGCGGCATCACCGACATACGGCTGATGCTTGTTGTGCGGAAGATTGGCGATTTCGCTGACGAAGTGGGAGACCTCTCTCAAGCGTTTGAGTTGCTCATCGGCAATGCAGTTGATCTTCATTTTGATTTTTAGATTTGGAAGAAGCGAGCAGAGGTTGGCATTTCCGCAACGCTCTCCGAAGCCGTTGATCGTTCCCTGCACCTGGGTCACGCCGAGTTCAACCGCCATCAGGGCATTCGCCACCGCCATTTCGGAGTCGTTGTGGGTGTGGATACCGAGCGGTCCCCCGATCTCGCGCTGAACCACTTCCAGCGCCTCGCGCAGCTGCCACGGCATCGTCCCGCCGTTGGTGTCGCAGAGGATGATGCATTCCGCCCCGGCGCGCTTGGCCGCTTCCAATGTCTTCAAGGCATACTCCGGTTTCGCCAGGTAGCCGTTGAAGAAATGTTCGGCATCATAGAAAACCCGCTTTCCCTGCGACCGAAGATATTCGATTGAATCGGAGATGATCTCCAGATTTTTTTTCAGTGTGATCCCGAGCGCCTCGGTGACATGCAGATCCCAGCTCTTTCCGAAGAGGGTCACCACCTCGGTGCCGGCCTCGACCAATGCTTTGATGTTCGGATCTTCCGAGACCTTGTTCTTTGATTTCCGCGTCGCGCCGAAGGCAACCAGCTTGGACGATTTGAGCGAAATGCGCTTCATCTCCTCGAAAAAGACGATATCTTTCGGATTGGCTCCGGGCCAGCCCCCCTCGATATAGTGAAGACCGAGCTCGTCCAACTTCTGGGCAATCCGCAGCTTGTCCTCGACGGAGAACGAGACATCTTCCGACTGAGCGCCGTCCCGTAACGTGGTATCGTAGATCTCGACTAGCTTCATTGGATACTCCTGTCCTCGCGTCCTGAAATGGGCGCAGGGACCTTTTTATTTTGAGGCCCGCTTGGCCCCTTTCGGCTTGCTCTTCTCCGTTTTTTGCGCGGGCATTTTGCTCAGTTCAAAAACATCGTGAAGCGTCCGGACCGCAAGCTCGGTATACTTTGAATCGATCACGCACGAAATCTTGATCTCCGAGGTTGAAATCATCATGATGTTGATCCCCTCCGCCGCCAAGCTTGAGAACATTTTCGCCGCAACCCCGGAGTGAGAGCGCATTCCGACTCCGACGATCGAGACCTTGGCAATATTTTCAGTCAGTTGAATTTCCTGTACCCCCATCTCTTCGGCCAGCTTGGTCAGGTTTTCTTTCGCACGCCGCGCATCGGCCTTCGGAACCGTGAAGGAGATATCGGTCATTCCCCCTTGGCCGATATTTTGAATAATCATATCGACCACCATGTTTTCCCGCGCGAGTGTCCCGAAGATCTTGGACGCGATCCCCGGCCGGTCGGGCACGCCGAGGAGGGTTACTTTCGCCTGGTTCTTATCATAGGCCACCCCTGAAACGACCTCTTGCTCCATTTCCTGGTCCTCCTTTGTCACCAAGGTCCCCTCGTGGTCGTTAAAACTCGACCGGACGCGAACCGGAACCTGATATTTCATCGCAAACTCGACCGAACGGGTCTGGAGCACCTTCGCCCCCAGGCTCGCCATCTCCAACATCTCCTCGTAGGAGATTTTCGACAGCTTTCTTGCGTTCGGAACAATATTCGGATCGGTCGTATAGACGCCGTCGACATCGGTGTAGATGTCGCAGAGATCGGCCTTTAGCGCCGCGGCGAGGGCGACGGCGGTCGTATCGGAGCCGCCGCGGCCGAGCGTCGTCACATCCGATCTCTGATTGATCCCTTGAAAGCCGGCCACCACCGGGATCACCCCCTCAGCCAGCGCTTGCTTCAACCGCTCCGCGGTAATCTGCTCGATCCGGGCGTTGGTGTGGGCCGCGTCGGTTAGAATGCCGACCTGTCTTCCGGTGAACGATCGCGCACCGACCCCCAACTCTTGAAGGGCCATCGCCAACAGGGCGATCGTGACCCGCTCTCCGGTCGAGATCAGCATATCCATCTCCCGCTGATCCGGGAGAGAGGAAATCTGGTGCGCCAGCCCGATCAGCCGATCGGTCTCTCCGCTCATCGCGGAAACAACCACCACGACGTCGTGTCCTTCCGCCCTCGTCTGAGCCACCCGCTTCGCCACATTTTTAATTCGATCGATGCTGCCGACCGACGTCCCGCCGAATTTTTGAACAATCAACATTGAAAAACCTCGTGAAGCGTGAGGCGGAAGGGGTGAGGGGTAAAGGCAAAAGAGTTAAAATCTTTTTCGCCTTACGCCTTACGCCTCACGCCTCACGTTATTTACGCTTTTAAAAAATGCTCCATGAGTCGATGGCCTTCGGGCCAGAAGATCGAGCTTCCGGCCGCCTCCTTTTCAGAGAAAGAGAGCACTTCTCTTCCCGCCCCCAGGCCTCGGCAAAGGAGAAAGGGGACCGGGTCGGCGACCGGAGTTCGGGTCGATACCAATGTGGCATGATCCGAGAGAAGCAGCAGCCGCCATGGCTCTCTTCCCGATAATTGGGAAATCAATGGACCGACGATCTGCTGATCAAAGCGTTCGATTGATTGAATCTTCCCCTGCAGATCGCCCGCATGTCCCGCCTCATGGGAGGCTTCAAAATGAAGATAGACCAGATCGTGCGATGCAAGCGCTTCGGAGGCCGCTTTGATTTTTCCCGAATCATCCGAATCAATTCCGTCGATCACCCCCGGCACATCAATCACCTTCATCCCGATCTTTCGCCCCAATCCGCGCTGAAGTTCCGCCGTCGAAATCATTGCTCCGCGCTTCTCAAATCGTTTTGAGAACAGCGGCAAAGAGATCTCTTTTCCGGGGCCCCAGAACCAGACGCCGTTGGCGGGACGCTCACCTCGATCAATCCGCTCCTTATTGATCGGATGTTCCGACAAAATCGTAAACGCGCTCTGAATCAGCTTCTTTAAAACCCCCTTATCGGCGCCGCGCGGCAAAGAGGAGACGACCTCTTTATCGAGAAGCAGATGGGGTGGAAGGCACTCGACCTTGAATGCGCCGTGGGCCCACACCATCAGGTGACGATAACCTCTCCCGACATAGAACTGGATCTGATCGCTTCCGAGGAGATTGTTCAGAAGGTCGATCAGTTCTCGCGCTTCTTCATCTCCGATTCTACCGGCGGTGTCGTCTTCCAAGTAAACGCGTGGAGAGAGTTCTCCAAAGGCATATTCCTTCTGTCGATCCCGAAAGGTGACAAGATTGCAGCGAAAGGCGACATCCCCTTCATTGAGGGAGACATCCATGCCGGCCGATTCGAGAGGACCCCGTGCGAAGTAAAATTGGCGCGGATCATACCCAAGGATCGACAGGTTTGCAACATCGCTTCCGGGAGCGAAGCCTTCAGGCGTGGTCCGGATGAGGCCGATCTCACCACAGGCGGCCAGCCGGTCGATATTGGGCGTGCGCGCCGCTTCGAGCGGCGTCTTCCCATCGAGCGCCTCGATCGGCCGGTCAGCCATTCCGTCCGCCACCAGAACAACGTATTTCATTTGGTGAGATGAGGCCGGCAAAGGCCGCCCCTAAATTCCAAATATTAAAATCCCAACACTTTCAGGACATCATCCAAGCGCGCCTTGATGGTCGTCGGCTTCTGCGCGATGCTCATCGAAAAATCGGCGTCTTTCAATCCATGGCCGGTTAACGTGCAGACCACGGTGTCCCCCTTGGCGAAAAAGCCCCGCTTGTTTAATTTGATCACCCCCGCCACCCCGGCCGCCGAAGCCGGCTCGCAGAAAACCCCTTCCAATCCGGCGATCATCCGGTAGGCCTCGACGATCTCATCGTCGGTCACCAGATTGATCTCCCCTTTCGACTCCGCCGCCGCTTCCACCGCCAACTTCCAACTCGCCGGATTGCCGATCCGGATGGCGGTGGCGATGGTTCGCGGTTTCTCGACCACATGTCCGAGGACGATCGGAGCCGCGCCGGCCGCCTGAAAACCGATCATTTTCGGCAGGACCGCGATCTTGCCCCGTTGGAAATACTCTTTATACCCTTTCCAATAGGCGGTGATATTACCGGCATTCCCGACCGGTAGAAAATGATAGGTCGGGGCGGTCCCCAGATGATCGCAAACCTCGAAAGCGCCGGTCTTCTGACCTTCAAGACGATATGGGTTGATCGAGTTGACCAGGGTGATCGGGTACTTCTCGGCCACCTGCTTTACCAACTCCAGCGCCTCATCGAAATTCCCATCCACCTGGATGACCGTCGCCCGGTGGATCATCGCTTGGGCCAATTTTCCAAGCGCGATCTTCCCTTCGGGGATCAGGACATACGCCTTCATCCCTCCACGCGCGCTGTAGGCCGAGGCGGAGGCGGAAGTATTTCCGGTGGAGGCGCAGATGACCGCCTTGGCCCCTTCTTCCTTTGCTTTCGAGATCGCCAGCGTCATCCCGCGGTCTTTGAAAGAGCCGGTCGGGTTCTCCCCCTCGAACTTAAGATAAAGATCGATGTCGGCGTGCGCGGCGGCCGCGAGCCGGGGCGCCGGGATGAGCGGCGTGTTCCCCTCATGCAGCGTGATCACCGGCGTCTTCTCGGTCACCGGCAGAAACGGTCGATAGGCTTCGATGATGCCGGGCCACCGTTTTCCCCCGCTTCCAACGAGCCCGCTCTTCGGCGTCTCACTCATCGTCCCCCTCCACGCGAATCAGCACCGTCGGCTCCGAAACGTAATCCATCCGATTAATCTTCGACAACGCTTCTTGAACATCACGCTCCTTGGCGCGATGGGTCATCATCACCAGAGGGACGTTTCCTCCGGCCTTTCTTCCCTGCTGGATCACCGATGAGATGCTGATTCGGTATTTTCCGAGCACTCCTGAAATTTTACTGAGAACCCCCGGACGATCTTCGGCCATAAATCTCAGATAATAGAGACTCTCGATCTCCTCCATTCTTTTGATGCGAAGTTCCGGACGGGCCTCCGGCTGGAACGACGCCGGCGGAACCCGACCGCTCGCCCCCTTCAGTATATTCCGGCCGATGTCGATCAGGTCGCTGACCACCGCGCTTCCGGTCGGAAGACTCCCGGCCCCCCGGCCGTAGAAGAGGGTCTCCCCGACCGCCTCGCCGATCAGATAGATCGCATTATGCACCCCGCTCACCCGGGAGAGGAGATACTCCTTGGGGATCATCGTCGGATGGACGCGGGCTTCAATTTCGCCGTCGGCCAGCTTCGCGATGGCGAGGAGCTTGATTTTATAACCGAACTCCTCGGCGAAGGCGATGTCGAGCGGCGTCACCCTGTCGACCCCCTCGGTGTAGATCTCTTTGAGGGGAACCGGCGTCCCAAAGGCAAGGCAGGTCAAGATCGCCAGCTTGTGCGCCGAATCGGCCCCGCCGATATCGAGCGTCGGATCGGCCTCGGCGTAGCCGAGCCGCTGCGCCTCGGTCAGGACCTCGGAGAACTTCTTCCCCTCATCGGTCATCTGGGTCAAAATGTAATTGCAGGTGCCGTTGACGATCCCATAGATCGCCGCGATCTTCTCGGCCGCCAATCCCTCTTTCATCGCCCGGATGATCGGGATGCCGCCGCCGACGCTCCCTTCAAAGCCGATATCGACCCCTTGCTCGACCGCCGCGCGGAAGATCTCTTCTCCGTGCGCGGCGAGCAGCGCCTTGTTTGCGGTGACGACATGTTTTCCCCGGCGGATCGCCTCGAGAATAAATTGTCGCGCCGGATCATACCCGCCGATCAACTCAACAATGATGTCGATATCGGGATGTCGGACAACCTTCATGGCATCGGTCGTCAGCGTTCCTTTCGGAAGGGAGACGCCCCGGCTCCGTTTGATATCGAGATCGGCGATCTGGACGATGTCGATCGGGCAGCCGAGTCGTCTCTGAATCAACTCTTTCTGCTCGATTAAAATTTTCACCGCGCCGGTGGCGACGGTCCCGAAGCCGATGATGCCGATTTTGATGGAGGATTTCATAAATTCAGATGACATTATCCGTTACGGCCATCGTAGGGGCGTATTGCAATACGCCCCTACCGTATGAATATTGAAGATTCCCCGCCGCAAGCAGCGGGGAATGTGCCGATCCAAATCGGGTACGAAGTACCTCCAAACACATCGCGAAGCCATCTTCGACCCGAATGGAGATGAATCTATTTGTATGGTTCGCTCC
>Ga0209810_1001243_pt1 | contig 40742 bp, 40 predicted proteins | sample Coa_R1_7_FD_187159 | JGI IMG/M metagenome (GOLD analysis project Ga0209810, IMG submission 187159) | Surface soil microbial communities from Centralia Pennsylvania, which are recovering from an underground coalmine fire - Coalmine... | ecosystem: Environmental > Terrestrial > Soil > Unclassified... | reverse complement strand
ATCTTTTCCGACGACCGGCGCCGACTTGTCGGGATCATGCGCGGCAATCCGGTCGCGAGCGGATCGAAACGGGACCGTTCCGGCAAGGCATCGCACGGCAGTCCGCAGAGGCGAGGAAGCCGTCCGCAGCGGGCGCTGCGCGTCCGGCCGGCTCTGCCGCCTTCGCCGCGACGGGTGCATTTCACGGAACTCCGCACCGAAGAGGCGTCGCGACGGGCGGGCGCGGCACGAGCGCGGCGACGGGAACGACCTTGCCGCATCCCTTCCGCGCCTATGGTGAACGTTCGGTTGCCGCGAGCAACCTATGGCACGCCGCCGCCCGGTCTTCCTGCCTGTTCGCGCATTGCGCCGCGCCATCGTTCAAATTTGAGGAAAATGCGCGTTTAATTCGTGTCGACTTTGCGCAAAAAGCGCGCCGCCTCGCCAACCGCCGCTTCAAGCCTCGATGCTAAAGGTCATGGCCGGGCGGGCCGCGGGAGCCCGCAGGGACGCTGGGACAAAAAGGATCATGTTCTTTCTGCTGCGCGTGGCGTTCTGGCTCGCCGTGGTGTGCGTGCTGCTGCCGAGCGGCCGCACGCAACCCGCCGCGCCCGAGGCCCAGTTCGACGCGACCGAGGCGGTCGCCTTCGCGACCGCCGCGGTGAGCGACGCGCGCGGTTTCTGCGAGCGCCGGCCCGAAGCCTGCGTCGCCGGCGGCAAGGTCGCGAGCGCGCTCGGTCGCAAGGCCGAGGCCGGCGCGCGCATGATCTACGAGTTCCTCGTCGAGCGTCTCACCGCCAGCCGCGATGCGCCGGCCGCCTCGCCTGCCAAGACCATCGCCGCGGCGGATCGCGGGACGCTGTCGGTCTCTGACATGCAGGCGCCCTGGCGCGCATCCGTCCCGCTGCCGCCCCGCCGCGATCCGCGGCCGGGCAAGCCCTCCGCATAGGGGCCGGCGGTCGCGCCGAGGCCGATCCCGCCCTATGTCGGGCGGTTTTTGGCGCGCCGCGTCATTCGGCCTATATATCCGTCACGTCCGCCGCGCGGAGGCGGACGCAGCGGATCGGCGCGGAACCATGGCCACGATCGACGAAATCATCGAGAACTTCACCCTGCTCGAGGAGTGGGACGACCGCTACCGCTACATCATCGAGCTCGGCCGCAGCCTGCCGAGCCTGCCGGAAAGCGCCCATACCGAGGCCAACAAGGTGCGCGGCTGCGCGAGCCAGGTCTGGCTCGTCACGCACGCGCGGCCGAACGGCGCCGACGGGCCCATCCTCACCTTCGAGGGCGACAGCGACGCTCATATCGTGCGCGGCCTGATCGCCATTCTGTTTGCGCTTTATTCCGGCAAGACCGCGCGCGAGATCCTCGCGATCGATGCGCTCGACATGTTCGACCGCATCGGCCTGCGCGCCAACCTGACGCCGCAACGCTCCAACGGGTTGCGGGCGATGGTCGAGCGCATCCGCAGCGAAGCCAAGGCCGCGCTCGCCGCGGCGGCGTGAGGCAGTCAGTCCGAGCGCGACGCGCCATCCGCGGGACCGTCATCGGCGGCCGACCAGCGCCGCAGCGCCGAGCGCGCGGGGCCGCGGGCCTCGCCCGCATAACCGTAATGGCGCGCAAGCCGCTCGAGCGCCAGCCGCAGCACGATCTTGGCCGAGCCGTGCGGCCAGAAGCGCTCGCGCTCCACGTCTTCGAGACCTTTGAGAAAGCAGCAGACGTCGAACAGCAGTCCCGCGAATTCGGGACCGACCGCTTCGAGGGCGGCATGCACGCGTTGCCGCGCCGCGATCATCGCTTCGGTGGCGTTGGCTTCGCCGCCCGAGGCGGAGCCTCCGTCGACCGCGGCCGACCAGTCGGTCGTCATGCGCGGCATGAGCTGCGCGAAAGTGAAATCGGCCCTGAGCCGCTCCCCGGCGATGAATTGATGCGGGGCGATCAGCGGCCGCCCGTCGCGACCGCGCCGGCAGGCGAGCCAGGCGAGCGGGCTTTCCGCCCGGTCCACGGTCACCTCGGTCGGACCGAGTTCGGTCATGATTTTTCGCTGCGCGAGCGCAAGGTGGCGGCGGCGGAACGCCGCGCCGGCCGCCTCGTCGGGCGAAGGCGGGCGCCGGCCCCCGCCGCGCCGAGCCTGTTTCATGGCGGGGCCTCCCCCTGGCGTGCGCTCCGCCGAACCGCCCTTCCGCCCCCCATTCCGTCGCTCGCGTCCCGCATGGCCTTCCTCCTGTAGGAGGTTCTACCTACAGGATTGATCGCCTAAAAGCAAGGAACACCATCTTATGAGCGGCCGCGCGCAGAGGGCCGCCGCGGGGTCCGGCTATTTCGCCCGGCGGCCGCGCTGCTGACCGAGCCCCATCTGCTTGGCGAGCCGCGAGCGCGCGGCCGCATAGTTGGGCGCCACCATGGGATAGTCGGGCGGCAGATTCCATTTGTCGCGATACTGCTCGGGCGTCATGTTGTATTGCGTGCGCAGGTGCCGCTTCAGCGACTTGAACTTCTTGCCGTCTTCAAGACAGACGATGTATTCCGGCGTCACCGATTTCTTCACCGCCACGGCAGGCTTCGGCGGCTCCGCTCGGGCCTGCCCGTCGCCGCCCGCAACGCGCGTGAGCGCGGCGTGCACCCGGTCGATGAGCGCCGGGATCTCGCTCGCCGGCATGCTGTTGTTGCTGAGATAAGCCGAGACGATCTCCGCGGTCAGTCGGATACACTCGTCGCGGGCCTTGCCGTCGTCCATCGTGCCGTCCTGCCTCGCCGCGGTCGGCGCAAGGACCGCCGCCCGTCGCTTCCAGCCGCTCGACGCACATACAACGCAACACGGCCGATATCGCGGTGAACTCTACTAGCGAATCCTGGTCACGACAAGAAAAACCATAGGTCCAGACCCCGTTAGACTATGGTTCTTGTTGCGTCAGGCGCCGCCATGACTGGCGGGACGACGTTTTTCAAGCATTCCTTTCGAGATAACGGCGCAATTCGTGGATCGAGGCGAAACGCAGGGTGCCCTGCGGCAGCTCGGCCTCGATCGAACCGTCGACATAGAGCGTGTAGCCCATCCCGTCGACCACGCCCTTTTTGAGCACGGTTGCCGTGCGCGGCGGGCTGGCCTCGGGCTGCCCGGAGCCCGACGGCCGCGCATCCGGCCGCGGCTCGGGCGCACTCGTCCTTTGCTCCCGCGCGGTGAGCGGCGGGGGCTCGCCAGCCGCGGGCGGTCGCGACTCGGCCTGCCGCCGCGCCGGTTCGGGCGGGGACGGCGGCGCCGTCGGCGCGCGCGGCGCGCCGGTCGCAGCCGCGTCGGCCGCCAGGGGCGGCACACGCATTGGCGCCTCGTCCCGCCGCGGCGGCGCGAGGTCGGGATTGGGCAGCGTCGGTCGCAGCTCGGGCTGACCGGGCGGAAGCGGGCCCGCCGCAGGGCCGGCCGCCGCGTCAGCCTCGCGCGCGAGTGGCCGCATCGGCCGCGCGAAAGCGCCGATCCCCCCGCGACCCGCTGCCACGTCCGTCTCCGCCAGGGGGGCGGCGGGCGCGGAGGTGCCGGCGCGGGGCGTGTCGAAGACCTCGTGCGTCGGCGCCGAGGCGGCGCGCATGTCGATCGCCTCGCCCAGCCGCTTGAGCTCGGCGATCACGGCAGCGAGCGCCATCACCACGAGACCGCCCACCGCGACCGCGGCTCCGGCGCCGATCAGCGTGTTTCCGAAACTGAATTCGTAGATCGGGATCCCATAGCCGATGGTGCCGACACCGACCACCAGCGTCAGCGCGCCGATGATGTAAAGCACGATACTCGACATCCGCCTTCCGACCCTTGCAGTGACGGCGCGCACGGCCGGCTTGTCGACCCCGCGGCCGGCTCGAGCGGGTTCCGATCCGGTTGAGTCGGCCCCGTCATGGCGAGGCACCCTGCCGGGCCGCGAAGCAAACCGGAGCAAGCCTATTCGATTCCGGATTGCTCCGCCGCGCTCGCCATGCGCGCACGGTGACGGCTCACTGTCGCATCGAAATCCGCACTAAGCGTCTCAGTCCGCGACGAATTCTCGCCCGTCTCGGTGCCGACGGCAACCGTTTCGATCGCCAGCGTCCCCGCCAAAGGTTGCCCCCTTTGCCGCCAGCGCCTAATTACTTCGTCAAGGAACTCGCCCGCGACCTTCCCGGTTTCATCCCCGGGCGGGCTCATTCTGCCGCTGTGTTGATCGATTGTATGCGAGGAGGACGAAAAAATGTCGTTCCAACTGCCCGACCTGCCCTACAGCTATGATGCGCTGGCGCCCTACATGTCGCGGGAAACGCTCGAATACCATCACGACAAGCACCACAAGGCCTATGTCGACAACGGCAACAAGCTGCTCGCGGGCAGCGGGCTCGAGGGCAAGTCGCTCGAGGAGGTGGTCAAGGGCTCGTTCGGGAAGAATCCGGGCCTCTTCAACAATGCCGGTCAGCATTACAACCACATCCATTTCTGGAAATGGATGAAGCCGAATGGCGGCGGCGACAAGATCCCCGGCAAGCTCAAGGCCCGGATCGACAGCGATCTTGGCGGCCTCGCCAAGATGAAGGAGGATTTCGTGCAGGCCGGCGTGACCCAGTTCGGCTCGGGCTGGTGCTGGATCGCTGTCAAGGACGGCAAGCTCGCCATCACCAAGACGCCCAACGGCGAGAATCCGCTGGTGCACGGCGCAACGCCCATTCTCGGCTGCGACGTGTGGGAACATTCCTACTACATCGATTACCGCAACCGCCGGCCGGACTACCTGAAGGCCTTCGTCGACCATCTGGTAAACTGGGAGTACGTCGAGGAGCTCTTTGACGCAGCGACGAGATAGCGCGCGCGTCACGCCGGCAAGCGACACGCGGACGGCGGACTCCCGGGCGGACCGCATCGCGATCGGCATCCTGGCGGCGGTGGCTGTCATCGCCGCCGCGACGTTTCGCGACTACGGGCTTGGCTGGGACGACTACACGCATTCGCAATATGGCGAGTTGCTGCTCAGGCTCTACGGCTCGGGCTTCGCCGACACGCGCGCCCTGTCGTTCGTCAATCTCTACAAATACGGGGGCGGCTTCGACATGGCGGCGGCGCTCGCCGCCAAGGTCCTCCCTCTCGACCTCTTCGAGACGCGCCGGCTCGCGGGCGCCGCGGTCGGCCTCGTCGGCCTCGCCGCGACCTGGCGGCTCGGCCGGCGCCTCGGCGGACCGGTCGCGGGCGTCGCGGCGCTCGCGCTGCTTGCGACCTGCCCGCTCTATGTGGGCCACATGTTCATCAATCCGAAGGACGCGCCGTTCGCCGCGGCCATGGCCGCGCTGACGCTCGCCGCCGTGCGCGCCTTCGACGAGTACCCGCAGCCGCAGGTGCGTACCGCCGTGCTGTTCGGCATCGCGCTCGGCGCGGCCTTTGGCTCGCGCGTGCTCGCCGGTATCGCCGCGCCGGAGATCGGCGCCGGGCTCGCCCTGCTCGTCTACGCCGACATGCGCGCGCGCGGCCTGCGCGCGGCCGCCCGGCACCTTCTCGGCTGGCTGCGCGCGCTCGCGCCCTCTCTCGCGCTCGGCTATCTGATCATGGGCCTGCTGTGGCCCTGGTCCGTGCTCGCGCCGCTCAATCCCCTGCGCGCGGCCGAATATTTCGACACGTTCTTCGAGAAGCCGTGGCAGGAATTGTACGAGGGACGGCCGATCGCGGTACCCAAGATGCCGGCGAGCTATCTGCCGCATCTGTTCGCGCTCAAGCTGCCGGACGTGATGCTCGGGCTCGGAATCCTCGGCGGCATCGGCGTCGCGGTCGGGCTCTTCCTCGACCGCCAGACAAGGCCGGCCTGGCGCGCCGGCCTGCTCACGCTGTGGCTCGCAGCCTTCCTGCCGATCGGCGTGGCGATGATCACGCGGCCCGCGCTCTACAACGGGCTGCGGCATTTCATTTTCGTCCTGCCGCCCTTCGCCGTTCTGGGCGGGCTCGCGGCCGCGCGGCTGTTCGCGGCCGCCCGCGCGCGCGGCCGCCCCGCCACCGTCGCGATCGGCGCGCTCGGTCTCCTCGGCGTCGCGGCGCCGGCGGCCGGCATGGCGCGGCTGCATCCCTACGAATACACCTATTTCAACCTGCTGTCGGGCGGCGTCACCAAGGCGGAGGACGAATACATGCTCGATTATTGGGGCCTCGCCTTCAAGCAGGCCGCCGACGCGCTGCATGAGTGGCTCGCCGCGCGGCACCTCTCGCCGCCCGCCGGCCGCCGCTGGGTCGTGGCGGTGTGCGGCCCGCAGGCGGTGGCGCAGGTCGAGCTCGGTCCGGCCTTTGAGACCGTGTTCAATCAGAAACGCGCCGATTTCGCGCTGATGCTCGGCACGTTCTATTGTCGGCACCTCCGTGCGCCGGTGATCGTCGACATCATGCGCGAAGGCGTGAGCTACGCGCGCGTCTACGACCTGCGCGGGCGCCCGACGCCTGAGCTGCTCACGCAGCCGCCGCCCTGAGGCGGCGCGGCGGCCCCGCTCGCGTCCTATAGCAGCCGCCCGTCGCGGTCGAAGAACGGATAGGGTCCGGCGAAATCCCCGATCGGCACGTGGTGCGTCACCACGCGGCCGAAGTCCCCATCCGCGAACCAGGCGTGCAGATGGAACGCCGGCGGCTCGACCGTGAGCGAGGGCGGCCATCGCGCATCGAGATCGAGCGCGACCGCGTGATTGGGCGCCGGACAGATGGTCGTGGGCACGCCGGCGAATGTCGTCAGCACGGCGCGGTGCACGTGACCGGCCGCCACCAGGCGCACCCGCGGCGCGCGGCGCAGCAGGTCGGCCAACGCCTCCGCGTCGCGCAGATTCTGCACGTCCATGTGGCCGATGCCGGTCGCGAAGGGCGGATGATGCATGAACAGCAGCGCCGGCCGCTCCGGCGCGGCGGCGAGCACGGCGGCAAGCCAGTCCAGCGTCCGCGCATCGAGTTCGCCGTGCGGCGCGTTCGGCACCGTCGAATCGACGAGCACCGCATCGAGCGGCCCGACGCGCCGCACGAGATTGAGCGGTCCATGGGCGGGCGCGCCGGCCTGCGGCAACGCCCGGCGCAGCAGCGCACGGTCGTCGTGATTGCCGGGGATCGCCGCGAAGGGAATCTCGAGCGGCGCGAGCAGCCGTGTCAGGTGCTCGTATTCCTCCGCCGCGGGGGTGTCGACGAGATCGCCGGAGACCACCACCAGATCCGGCCGCGGCACGAAGCGATTGAGCGCCGCAACGCAACGGGCAAGCGCGGCCGCGGTGTCGACCTTGCGGTAGGCGAGCACGCCGGGCCGCTTGACATGCAGATCGGAGATCTGCGCGATCAGCAGCGGGCGTGCGGTCATGGCGGCGCGTCCGCCAGGACACGCACGGCCTCGGGCGGCACCGCGAGGCCCACCCGGTCGCCCGGCTTGACGGCCGCCGTGTTCGGCGCGTCGACGACGAGCGCGCGCGCGGCAATGCCTTGAACCGTCACGCGCAACCGGTCGCCAACGAAGCTCACGCTCTCGACCTCGCCCGCGAGTGCCGCGCCCGCGGCGGCGACGAGACGGATGGCTTCCGGCCGGATCATGACCACGAGCGGGCCGCCGCGCGCGCCCGCCGCGAGCGGCAGGCGGCCGCCCGGCAGCACCAGCGCATCGCCGGTGCCGTGCCCTTCCAGAATGTTGGCCGCGCCGACGAATTCGGCGACGAACTGGTTCGCCGGCGAAAAATAGATCTCGCGCGGCGTACCGACCTGCGCGATCGCGCCCCTGCGCATGACGACCACGCGGTCGCCGAGAACCATGGCCTCGGCCTGGTCGTGGGTAACGTACACCGTGGTGATCCCGAGCATCCGGAGCAGCCGGTTGAGCTCCCCGCGCAGCCGTTCGCGCAGCGCGGCGTCGAGCGCGGTGAGCGGTTCGTCGAGCAGCAGCACGCGCGGCCGCGGGGCCACGGCGCGCGCGAGCGCGACGCGCTGGCGCTGCCCGCCGGACAGTTGATCGATGCGGCGATGCTCCAGTCCCTCGATGCCCGTGAGCTTCACCAATTCGGCGACGCGCGCATCGCGCTCCTCGCGCGGCATGCCGCGGATCCTGAGGCCATAGGCGATGTTGTCGGCCACGTTCATGTTGGGAAACAGGGCGTAGTTCTGAAATACCATGCCGACCTTGCGCCTTTCGATCGGTACCGCGGTGACATCCTCTCCGTCGAACAGCACGCGGCCGCCGCGGTCCGGCTGCTCGAGCCCGGCGATGATGCGCAGCAGCGTCGTCTTGCCGCATCCGGACGGGCCGAGCAGCACCACCGTTTCCCCGCGTGCGATCGTCAGCGTGATCGCTTCGAGCGCGCGCGTGCCGTCGGCGAAGGTCTTGGCGCACGCCTCCACGCCCACCGCAACGCCGTGGTGCGCGTTCATCCCCGCTCCCCGTCCGGCCGGCCGCGGCCCGCGATCCACTGCATGGCGACGAGCAGCGGCACGATCATCACGAAGAATACCAGCGTATAGGCGGAGGCGATCTCGAGCCGCATCGAGGCGTAGCTGTCGGCAAGCCCGACCGGCAGGGTCTTGGTGAGCGGCGTGTGCAGCATCCAGGTGAGATTGAACTCGCCGAGCGAGAGGGTGACCACCATCAGCGAGCCGGCGAGGATGCCGGGACGCGCGTTCGGCACGATCACGTCGCGGAAACGCCGCCAGGCGGACGCGCCGAGCGAGGCGGCGCTTTCGTCGAGCAGCTTGACATCGATCGCGGCGAGGACGGCAATGACCGAGCGCACCATGAAGGGCAGCGTGAATACCACGTGCCCCACCAGGATGAACAGCCACGACCGGCGGAATTCGGCCATGCCGCCATAGGTCAGAAGCAGCGCCAGCGCGATCGCAAGCCCCGGGATGGCGAGCGGCAGGGTGATGACCTCCTCGATCACGCGCGCGAGCCGACCGCCGCGCCGATGCAGCGCATAGGCGGCGGGCACGCCGACGACGAGGGTCGCGGCGAGCGTCGCGAGCGCAATCACCAGCGAGCGCAGGATGGTGTCGCCGTAGAGGCTCAAGACCTGCGCGACCCATTGCAGCGTCACGCCGGAGCGGATGCCGACGAAGTAGTTGGACGTCACGCCGGCGAGGATCGACAGGAACGCCGGCACGACGAGGAACGCGGCCACGGCGAGCGTGAAAAGAAGCTGGCCTGCGAATACGAGGCGACGGCGGATCGCCGCAAGACGACCGCCCTGCGCCGCCCGGCCGGCATCCCGTCCCTTCATGCGCGTCAGCCCGCCGCCGCGACCGTCTTGCCGGCGACGCTGCGTGCGGTCGCGAGCGCCGCCCATGCGACAAGACCGAGTCCGACGGAAAGGGCGGCCGCGGTCGCGATGTTGGCCGACAAGGTGAACTCGGTATAGATCAGCATCGGCAGCACGTCGATATTGGTCGCCAGCGTGAAGGCGGTGCCGAAGGCACCCATCGCGGTCGCGAAGGCGATGGCTCCCGCCGCGAGAAATGCCGGCTTGAGCGCGGGCAGAATCACGTCCCGGTGCACCGCCCATGGTCCCGCGCCGAGTGCGCGCGCGGCCTCCTCCAGCGACGGGTCGAGCTTCTCGATCGCCGCCATGATGGTCAGAATCACCCGCGGGATCGAAAAATAGAGATAGCCCAGAAACAGTCCCTCGATCGAATAGGCGAAGACGAGCTTTTCGCCGCCCAGCGCCGCCGTGACGCTGCCGATGAGACCCTGCCGCCCGGCGAGCAGGATGATCATGAAGCCGACCACCACGCCCGGGAAGGCGAGCGGAAACGTCAACAGCGCGACGAGCAGCGCGCGGCCGGGAAAGCGATGGCGCTGCAGGAACAGCCCCGCCACCGTCGCGATCGCGATCGTGGCGAGCGTCACGGCCGCGGCCAGCACGACCGTATTGAGGAGCGTGGCGCGATAACGCGGCTCGAGGAGAATGGCGGCATAGGCCGACAGACCGAGCGGCCCCGTCGCGCCGACGAGGACAAGCCGAACCATCGGCAGCAGGAAGAAGGCGACGACGACCGCCACGAGCGGCACAAGGCACAGGCGCAGGAACGCCTTCAACGACAGGGCTCGCGGGACCATGCGCCGTTGCATCGGATGTGCTCGATCGGTTCGCCGCCGCGTCCGGAACCCGCTGAACCGGCGCCGCGGCTGCGGCGCCCGAAGGCGAGCATGCCGCATGCGGCGATGCCCCGCCACCGCATCGCGACCCTCCCCGTCATCGCACCTCGGCCAGGTAGCGGTCGACGAAGGCCTTCTGCGTCGAAGCGAGCAGGCCCCAGTCGACGCTGCGGGCGCGTGCATAGTCGCTTGCCGGAAGGAAACGCTTCTGCACCGCCTCCGGCAGCGGCACGTTGCGGGCCGGATGCAGGAAGGCGTTGGTCCAGATCGCCTGCCCCTTGTCGGAAAGCAGGAAGTCGAGGACTTTCTTCGCCTTCTCCTTGTCCGGCGCGTTCCTCACCAGGCCCTCGACATAGGGAAAGGTCACGGTCCCCTCGCAGGGGATGACGAATTCGAAATTGCCCTTTTCGGTATATTTGCCGCGATAGGCGTTGAAATCGAAATCGAACAGGATGGGGATCTCGCCCGAGACCACGCGCGCATAGGATGTCTGCTTGGGCACGATGGCGTCGTTCCGTGCGAGCGCCTTGAAGTAGGCAATCGCCGGCGCGAAATCCTTCTCGCTGCCGCCGAGTGCCTGATTGACCGCCACGGCCCCGACAAAGCCGACCGAGGCGGAGGACGGATCAAGATAGCCGACCATGCCCCTGTATTCGGGCTTGAGCAGATCCTTCCAGCAGGCCGGGACGGCCTTGCCGCCGAGCGCGTCCTTGTTCACGAACAGTCCCAGCGTGCCGTAGTGGAGCGCGTACCAGTAGCCCTCGGGATCCTTGAGGCCGGCGGGAATGTCATCGAAGCCCTTGGGCTTGTAGGGTTCGAGCACGCCCGCAGCCTTGGCCTTGTAGCCGACGTCGACCCCCATATAGGCGATGTCGGCCACCGGATTGTCCTTCTCGGCGATCAGCTGCGACAGCGTCTGCCCGGAATTCTTGTTGTCGAACGGGATGTCGTAGCCGAGATCGGCCTTGATTGCCCGGAGCATCGAGGCCCAGTCGGCCCATTGCGGCGGACAGTTGTAGCAGATCACGTCGGCGCCGCGCGCCGGCGCCGTGGCCACGATTCCCGCCAATGCGGCGGCGGCGAGGCCCAAGAGGGTCTTGCGCATCGGTCGATCTCCCCGAAACGAATGGTGCGGCAGGGCGAACTTCGCACATGCTTCTGTTGCAGCCAAATGACGCGAGCGCGCGCCGTGAACCGGCGCCGCGCGCGGGTTCCATCCGTTTGACGGCTATGGCAGAATCGCTGCCCTGCCGGCGGAGCAACCGACGATGGTCCGGCTTTTATCCGGCGTTCTGGCCGCGGCGCTGCTGCTGAGCGCGCCTTGCCTTTTCGCCGCCGCGGATGCGCCGCAGGGCGCGGGCCTCGCCGTCGTGCTCGACCTGCGCGGCGCCATCGGACCGGCCGCCGCCGAATATGTCCATGGCGGACTCGCCGCGGCGCGGGAGCGCGGGGCGCGCGCGGTGGTGCTGCGGATCGACACGCCGGGCGGCCTTTCCTCCTCGATGCGCGAAATCGTCGGCGACATTCTCGAGTCGCCGGTGCCGGTGATCGCCTTTGTTGCGCCGAGCGGCGCGCGCGCGGCGAGCGCAGGCACCTATATCCTCTATGCCAGCCACCTCGCCGCCATGGCGCCGAGCACGCATCTCGGCGCCGCCACGCCGGTCCCGCTCGGCGGCGGGCTGTTCGGCGGCGCGCCCAAGGAGGAGAAGAAGGATCTCAAGACGCCCGCGACGGCGGAAGAGGCAAAGGCGGTCAACGATGCCGTCGCCTATATCCGCGGCCTGGCGCAGTTGCGCGGACGCAACGCCGAATGGGCGGAAAAGGCGGTGCGCGAGGCGGCCACGCTCACCGACAGCGAGGCGCAGGCGCTCAACGTGGTCGACATTTCCGCGACCGATCTTGCCGATCTGCTGCGACAGGCCGACGGCCGCAGCGTGAAAGTCGGCCAGCACGAAATGCGGCTTGCCACGCGCGGGCTCACCCCGGTCGTCCTCGAGCCGGACTGGCGCAACCGGTTCATCGCCACCATCACCGATCCGAACATCGCCTATCTGCTGCTGCTCGCCGGCGTCTACGGGATCCTGTTCGAATTCTTCAACCCGGGCGCCGTGCTGCCCGGGGTGATCGGCGGCATCGCGCTTTTGATCGCCGCCTATGCGCTCAACCTGCTGCCGATCAACTATGCCGGCGTGGGGCTGCTGCTGCTCGGCATCGCGATGATGGTGGGCGAGGCCTTCGCGCCTTCCGGCGCGCTCGCCGTCGGCGGCATCGTCGCGTTCGCCGTCGGCTCGCTGTTCCTGTTCACGGGTCCGGCGCCCGGTTTCGCGCTTTCGGGCGCGGTCGTGGCCGCGGCGACGCTCTGCAGCGCAGCGATCCTCCTGCTCGCGCTTGCCACGATCTGGCGCTCGCGCCGGCGCGCGGTGGTGATCGGCGATGCGGCATTGGTCGGCAGCGCCGGCGAGGTCCTGCGCTGGCACGACACCGAGGGCGAGGTGCAGGTCAAGGGCGAACGCTGGCGCGCGGTCTCCTCGACGCAGCTTTCGCCCGGCCAGCGCGTGCGCGTCGTCGCCCGCCGCGATCTCACCCTGGAGATTGCGCCGGAATCGAACGCGTCACCCCAAGCATGAGGAGTGGATCATGTTGAGCGTTCTCGGCAACGCCGTCTTCTACCTTGTCATTGCCGCCATCATCGTCGTTTTCCTTTATTCGGGCATCCGCATCCTGCGCGAATACGAGCGTGCCGTGATGTTCACGCTCGGCCGCTTTTCCGGCGTGCGCGGGCCGGGCCTCATCCTGATGATCCCGATCGTCCAGCAGATGGTGCGCGTCGACCTGCGCACCATCGTGCACGACGTGCCGAGCCAGGACGTGATCTCGCGCGACAACGTCTCGGTCAAGGTCAATGCGGTGGTCTATTTCCGCGTCGTCGACCCCGACAAGGCGGTCATCCAGGTCGAGAATTTTTTCGCCGCCACCAGCCAGCTCGCGCAGACCACGCTGCGTTCCGTGCTCGGCAAGCACGAGCTCGACGAGATGCTCGCCGAGCGCGACAAGCTCAACCACGACATCCAGCAGATCCTCGACGCGCAGACCGACGCCTGGGGCATCAAGGTCGCCAATGTCGAGATCAAGCACGTCGACATCAACGAGAGCATGATCCGCGCCATCGCCCGGCAGGCCGAGGCCGAACGCTACCGCCGTGCCCGCATCATCAGCGCGGAAGCCGAGCAGCAGGCGGCCGAGAAGCTCGTGCAGGCCGGCGAAATGCTGGCGAGACAGCCCGAGGCGATGCAGCTGCGCTATCTCTCCACGCTGCAGGACATCGCCGGCGACAAGACCTCGACCATCGTCTTTCCGGTGCCGCTCGATTTCATGCGGTCGCTGTTCGGCCTCGGAAAGGCCTGACGGTCCTGGTCGCGGCGCCGTCGGCTCGAGGCTCAGCCTTCGGCGTGCGCGAATTCCCAGTAGAGCGCGCGCGCCTTGCGGTAGAAGGGGCCGGGCTGCAGCGAGCGTTCGCCGATGCGGGTGACCGGCAGGACCTTGGAGGCATTGCCGGTCGAGAAGATCTCGTCGGCGGTTTCGAAGTCCCGGTAGCGCAGCACCGTCTCGACGACCTCCACGCCCGATGCGCGCAGGAGCCCGATGACGCGGCGCCGCGTGATCCCGGCGAGGAACGTGCCGTTCGGGATCGGCGTGAACACGGTTCCGTCGCGGACCATGAAGACGTTGGAATTGGCAAGCTCGGCGACATTGCCGGCCGCGTCGCACATGAGGCAGTTGTCGAAGCCGCGCGACTTCGCTTCCAGCATCGCGCGCGCGTTGTTCGGATAGAGGCAGCCCGCCTTGGCCTCGACCGGCGCGGTCTCGGCGGTGGGACGGCGGAACGGCGACAGGGTGATCGAAAAACCGTCGGGCTTGCGCATCGGCGCCTCGTAGAGCGTGAGCGCAAAGCGCGTCGACTCCGGGTCGGGCGGCAGCGCGAGCGGCCCGGCGCGCTCGGCCCAATACATCGGGCGGACATAAAGCGTCGCATCCGCGGAAAAGCGCTTCATGCCGTCGCGGACGAGGCCGACCCATTCGTCGACCGAGAGGCTCGGCCGCAGGAACATCGCCTGCGCCGATTCGTTGACGCGCGCGCAATGCAGGTCGAGGTCGGGCGCAACGCCCTCGAAGACTCGGGCGCCGTCGAACACCGAGGAGCCGAGCCAGATGGCGTGCGTACGCGCGCCCCACAAGGGCACGTTGCCCTCGTGCCAGGCGCCGTCGAAAAAGGTCCAGGTCGCGGACCAGCCCTGCGAGGTCGTCATTCCATTCTCCCGCCCACTTCCTTTGCGCGTCGCATCGTGCTTTGCAAGTCTCGGCCAGCAAGGGAGGACGCCATGGCATCCATCGTCGTGTTCGACGCCTATGGCACGCTTTTCGATGTTCACGCGGCGGTCGGCCGCTGCCATGGAGAAGCCGGACCGGAGGCAGGCCGCATGTCGGAGATCTGGCGCGCCAAACAGCTCGAATACACCTGGACGCTGACGCTCGCCGGCCATTACCTCGACTTCTGGACCCTGACCGAGCGCGCGCTTGACTTCGCCCTCGCGCGGGTGCCCTCGGTTCCGGCCTCGCTCAAGCCGCGGCTGCTCGAAAGCTATTTCAGGCTCGACGCCTTCCCCGACGCGCGCGCGACGCTGCGCGCGCTCAAAGCCAGGGGCTGCCGGACCGGCATCCTTTCCAACGGCTCCCCGGCCATGCTGCAGGGCGCCGTGGAAGCCGCCGGGATCGGCCCTGACCTCGACGCCGTCTTGTCGGTCGACGCGGTCAAGCTGTTCAAGCCGCGTCCGGAGACCTACCGGCTCGTCACCGATCATTTCGCCTGCCGGGCCGCGGAGGTGACCTTCGTGTCGTCCAACCGATGGGACGTGATGGGCGCAACCTCGGCCGGCCTGCGCGGCGTGTGGATCAACCGCGGCGGCGCGCCGGACGAGTATCGCGACTTCCCGCCCGCCGCGGTGCTCTCCGAGCTCACGGCGCTCGCCGCGGCGGCATGATTTTCCGCCGAGCGCGGGCTGGTGGTCCTCCCGCCTCGCCCCTATATCGCCGGCGAACCCGCCCATGCATCCCGCCTCCATGCCCGCCATCATCTCCGTCAGGAACCTCAGCAAGACCTATGCGAGCGGTTTCCAGGCGCTCAAGGACATCGATCTCGACATCGAGAACGGCGAGATATTCGCGCTGCTCGGTCCGAACGGCGCCGGCAAGACCACGCTGATCGGCATCATCTGCGGCATCATCAATCCGACGCGCGGCCGCGTCACGGTCGGCGGATATGACATCATCGGCGATTATCGCGCCGCGCGCGCGCTGATCGGCCTTGTACCGCAGGAGCTGCACACCGACGCATTCGAAAGCGTCTGGGCGACCGTTTCGTTCTCGCGCGGCCTGTTCAACAAGCCGAAAAATCCGGCGCAGGTCGAGAAGGTGCTGCGCGCGCTGTCGCTGTGGGACAAGAAGGACAGCAAAATCATGACCCTGTCGGGCGGCATGAAGCGGCGCGTGATGATCGCCAAGGCGCTCGCCCATGAGCCCCGCATCCTGTTCCTCGACGAGCCGACGGCGGGCGTCGACGTCGAGTTGCGCAAGGACATGTGGCAGGTGGTGCGGGAACTGCGCGAGTCGGGCGTCACCATCATCCTGACCACGCACTACATCGAGGAAGCCGAGCAGATGGCGGACCGCATCGGCGTCATCAACAAGGGTGAGATCATCCTCGTCGAGAAGAAGGACGAGCTGATGCGCAAGCTGGGCAGCAAGCACCTGATCCTGCATCTCACCCGCAAGCTCGACGCCATTCCGCCGCAGCTTGCGAAGCACAATCTCGCGCTTGCCAACGGCGGCGGCGAGCTCGTCTTCACCTACGACACGCAGGCCGAGCGCACGGGCGTCACGGCGCTGCTCGACGACCTCCAGCGTTTGGACATCCGCTTCAACGACCTGCACACCGTGCAGAGCTCGCTCGAGGAGATCTTCGTCGGACTGGTGAGCGACCGCAAATGATCAATATCCGGGCCATCGGCGCGATCTACCGCTTCGAGATGGCGCGCACCGCGCGCACCGTTTGGCAGAGCATCGTCTCGCCGGTACTCTCGACTTCGCTGTATTTCGTCGTATTCGGCGCCGCGATCGGCACACGCATCCCGCAGATCGAGGGGGTTCCCTACGGCGCGTTCATCGTGCCCGGCCTGATCATGCTCACGCTGCTCACGCAGAGCACGATGAACGCGAGTTTCGGAATCTATTTTCCGCGCTTCATCGGCACCATCTATGAAATTCTCTCCGCCCCCGTATCGGGAATCGAGATCGCGGTAGGCTATGTCGGAGCCGCGGCCACCAAATCGATCATTCTCGCGCTCATCATTCTCGCCACGTCATGGCTGTTCGTGCCGATCCGGATCGAGCACCCGTTCTGGATGCTGGCCTTCCTGACGCTCACGGCGGCGACCTTCAGCCTGCTCGGCTTCATCATCGGCATCTGGGCCGACAGTTTCGAGAAGCTGCAATTCGTGCCGCTGCTCGTCATTACCCCGCTCACCTTCCTCGGAGGGACGTTCTACTCGACCCACGTGCTGCCGCCGTTCTGGCGGACGGTGACGCTGTTCAACCCGGTCGTCTATCTCGTCAGCGGATTCCGCTGGAGCTTCTTCGAGATCGCCGATGTCGGCCACGGGATCAGTCTCGGCATGACGCTGCTGTTCCTGGCGGTCTGTCTCGCCGCAGTCTGGTGGATCTTCCGCACCGGCTACAAGCTCAAGAAATAACCGCCCGTCCCAACCCCAAGGGACGCGGCGTGTCCGGCCGAGCGCGGCGTCGATCTTCCCGCCGCGCCTTGCCTCGCGCTCGCGACGGGCGGAAACCGCGCGCGGCCGTCGCGTTCCTGCCGTCGCGCCCGCGCGGGCGATGCGCCTTCCTCGAGACCTTCGGCAGCGCGATCCGACGCTGGCGCCGCCTCCCCTTCCCCAGTCCCGGCCCGGGCGCACGCATTGTTCAGGGCCACGGGAGTCTTCCAAGACACCCGAAGTCGGTGTTAGCGTCGGTCCGCGCAGCCCGCTGACGCCAGCAAGAAACGGAAGATGGTGGAGGATGCCCATGCATGGCTTGTCTGATTTTTTTCGTCGCCTCACATCCCCGCTCGCCGCTGCGGCAATCCTGCTTGCCGCCGCGGGCGGCAGCTTTGCCGCCGGCTATCCCGACCGCGCCATCAAGCTCATCGTGCCCTGGGCCGCGGGCGGCGACACCGACGTCATCTATCGCGCCTTCGCGCCGCTGCTGCAGAAATATCTCGGGCAGCCGGTCGTGATTGCGAATGTCAGCGGCGCGTCCGGCACCGTGGGCGAGCGCGAGGCGGCCAATGCCGAGCCCGACGGCTATACCCTCTTTGCCCCGCACGATTACGTCCATTCGGTCTATTACGCCGGTCTCACGGACATCCGCTACGACAAGGCGTTCGACCCGGTCTGTCTCGTCGCGTCGACGCCCTCGGTGGTGACCGCGGGCGCCAAGACGCCCTACAAGACCTTCAAGGAGTTCGTCGACTACGCACGGAAGAACCCGGGAAAGGTGAAGGTCGGCGCCTCGCTCGGCTCGACCAGCCAGTACTCGATGGCGCTGATGGCGAAGGCGGCCGGGATCAAGGTCACCTACGTGCCCTATGACGGAACGGCGCCGCGCATGAATGCGCTGCTCGGCGGCCACATCGATATCGCCGACTCAAACCTCACGCAGAAGGCGAAGGTCGATGCGGGCCTCCTGCGCTTTCTTGCGATCATGAGCGAGCAACGCAGCCCCGAGCTCCCCGATGTGCCGACGCTCAAGGAGCTCGGCTATGACGTCGAATATGCGGTCAACCGCGGCATCATGGTTCCGAAGGGCACGCCGGCGGAAGCGGTAAGCAAGCTCGCGGAGGCCTGCGCGAAGGCGGCTCACGAGCCCGATTTCGCCAAGGCCATGAAGCTTCAAGGCACCGAAGTCCGTTATCTGGATCCCAGGCAATATGCCGATTTCCTCAAGAAGGACGACGCCGTCACCAAGGAGATCACCAAGGATCTCGGTCTGCTCAAGCGCGAACAATAGATGCTCGGACGCGACGGGATCGCGGGGCTCATCTGCCTCGCGGTCAGCATTTTCCTGCTCTACCTGACGCTCGGCCTGCCGCCGGCGGTGATGGTGCCGATCGGGCCCGCCTTCTACCCGCGTCTGGTGCTGTCGCTGCTCGCGCTGCTCAGCGTCATCCTCGTCGGGCTCGACCTGCGCCAGGCGCGGCTCGCGCGCGGAACGGCCGCGGCCGCACCGGCAGCGCCCGCGGCCGGTCAGGCGCCGAACTACCGACTCGTGCTTGCCACCTTCATCGAGTTCGGGCTCTACATCGCGCTCCTGCCGCCGTTCGGTTTTCGCATCGCCACCTTCCTCTTCGTTCTCGCGCTGCAGGTGACGCTCGAATGGCCGCAAAGCGGGAAACGATGGATGCTCGCGATCGGTGTGGCCGCGGCGACGAGCATCGTCTGTCATCTCGTCTTTGAGGACTATCTGTCGGTGCTGCTGCCGCGCGGATCATGGAGCGGGCTGTGAGTCACTACGAGCTGCTGCTCCAGCACATCGGCGTGGTGCTGCATCCGCAATACCTCTTTCCGCTGCTGGTCGGCACGATCGCCGGCGTGATCGGAGGCGCGCTGCCCGGCGTCACCATCACCATGACCGTGATCGTGGTGCTGCCGTTCACCTTCGGCCTCGATCCGCTGCAGGGGCTCGCCGCCATGATCGGGGTCTATGTCGGCGGTTCCGCCGGAGGGTCGATCACCGCGAGCCTCATCGGCATTCCCGGGACGCCTTCCGCGGTGGCGACGACCTTCGACGGATTCCCGATGACGAGGAAGGGCGAAGCCGGCCGTTCGGTGTGGGTGGGCGTGTGGTCGGCCTTCATCGGCGGCGCGCTCGGCGGCCTGTGCCTCATCGAGCTCACGGGCCCGTTCGCTTCGCTCGCGCTTGAATTCGGCCCGTGGGAATTCTTCGCGCTGTTCATCTTCGCGCTGTCGATGGTGGCCGGCCTCGTCGGCAAGTCCGTGACCAAAGGTCTGCTATCGGGTGCCATCGGGCTCGTCGTCACCATCGTCGGGCCCGATCCGATCATGGGCGTCCAGCGCTTCACCCTCGGCATCCACCAGCTCGAGGGCGGACTTCCCTTCCTGCCGGTGCTGATCGGCATTTTCGCCTTCGCTCAGCTCATGCCGGACGTGGAGCAGATCGGCCGCACCGCGCAGCCGCTCGCGGACAAGCCCGCCAATGTCAGCCTCAAGGTCTCGCATCGCTCGGTGCTCTGGGACATCCTCTGCCGGCCCTTCATGCTGCTGTGGGTCACGTTCATCGGCATCGTGATCGGCGTGCTGCCGGCGATCGGAGGCAGCGCCGCCAACATCATGGCCTATGATCAGGCCAAGAAGTTCTCGAAGCGCCCGGAAAAATTCGGCACCGGCATTCCCGAGGGCATCGTCGCCTCGGAAGCCTCCAACAGCGCCAACGTCGCCGGCTCGCTGATGATGATCATGGCCTTCGGCATCCCCGGCGACGCGGTGACGGCGGTGATGATGGGCGCGCTCACCATCCACGGCATCCAGCCGGGCCCGCTCTTCATCTCGCAGCATCCCAAGGAGGCCTACGGCATCTACGCGGCCTATCTCGTCGCGCTGCCGCTGATGGTGGCGGTGATCTGGCTCGGCTCGCGCGCCTGGATGCGCATCATCATGATGCCGAAGTCGATACTCATCCCGATCGTCCTGGTCCTGTGCGTGATCGGCGCCTACGCGCTTTCCAACAGCATGAACGACGTCTATGTGCTCGCGCTGTTCTGCGTGATCGGTTACGCCATGGTGAAGGCGCGCATCCCGCTCGCGCCGCTCATCCTCGGCGTGGTGCTCGGCGATCAGATCGAGGCGAATCTGATCCGCGCGGTGTCCACCGATCCCGACCCGTGGCTGTTCCTCACGCGGCCGATCTCGGGCGGCCTCATCGCCGCCTCCGTCGTCTCCGTCGCCTTCGCCGTCTGGCAGCATAACCGCGAGCGGCGCCGCGCGGCCGCCGCCGACCAGGAGGAAGACGTCGATTTCTGAAATCCGCCTCGGCGATGGCCCCTCGTTCCCCGCCATTGCGAGCGCGAGCGACCCTTGTCCCCCGTCATTGCGAGCCCGCGCGACCCTTGTTCCCCGTCATTGCGAGCCCGAGTGAAGCGAGGGCGAAGCAATCCAGAATCGAACGGAGCCACACGGCACGCCTCCCGCCCATGACTTGCGGATCGGCCCGCCTGGATTGCTTCGGCGGCTTCGCCGCCTCGCAATGACGGTGGACGGGCGGTGCCCTCGCCGCCCGCACACGACTCGCGGGCCGGCCGCCTCCCCGCCATTGCGAGCGCGAGCGACCCTTGTTCCCCGTCATTGCGAGCCCGAGCGAAGCGAGGGCGAAGCAATCCAGAATCGGGCGGGGCGACACGGTACGCCCCCCGCGCACGGCCCGCGGTGCGCCCGGATTCAGGCCGCGAGCGCGTGCAGAATGCGCGCCCAGGACCGGATGCCCTTGTGGAAGCACTTCAGGTCGAACTTCTCATTGGGCGAATGCACCCGATCGTCGTCGAGGGCGAAGCCGACCATGAGCGAATCCATGCCGAGCACGTGCTTGAAATCGGCGACGATCGGGATCGAGCCCCCGCCGCCGATCGTTACCGCCTTGCGCCCCCACTCCTCGGCCAGCGCGCGGCGCGCCTTGGCGAGCGAGGGACTGTCGAAGGGAAGCTGCAGGGCCGGCGCCAGCCCGAAATTGGCGAATTCGACCTTCGCGTCGGCGGGCAGGCGCGCGCGCACGAAGGCGCGGAACGCGTCGGAAATCTTCTGCGGATCCTGGTCGCCGACGAGGCGAAAGGAAACCTTGGCTTTCGCCTCGCCGGGAATCACGGTCTTGGCGCCCTCCCCGGTGTAGCCGCCGACGATTCCGTTTATCTCGGCGGTCGGCCGCGTGGTGATCTGCTCGATCAGCATGCGGCCCTTCTCGCCCGCCGGTTCCCGCAATCCGACCTGCCCGAGGAACGCCTGGGGGGTGAGATCGAGCGCAGCGAGCTCGGCCTTGATGTCGGGCGGCAGCTCCTTCACCCCGTCATAGAAACCGGGAATGACCACCCGACCCTGGTCGTCCCACAGGCTGCCGAGGATCTGCGCGAGCACCCGCAGCGGATTCTGCGCCGCGCCGCCGAACAGGCCGGAATGCAGGTCGCGGTCGGCGCAGACGACCTTCACCTCCTCATAGACGAGGCCGCGCAACGAGGTCGTCACCGCCGGCGTTTGCGCGTTCCACATGGCGGTATCGCAGACGAGCGCGAGATCGAGCCGGAACTCGGCGGCATGGTCGCGGACAAACTGGAAGAGATGCCGCGATCCGCATTCCTCCTCGCCCTCGATCATGGCGGTGATCGGCAGCGGCAAGCGGCCGGTGACCGCCTTGAAGGCACGACAGGCCTCGATGAAGGTCATGGCCTGCCCCTTGTCGTCGCAGGCGCCGCGGGCGACGATGATCCTGCGGCCGTCGGGCAGCGTCTCGATCCTCGGCTCGAACGGCGGCGTTTTCCACAGTTCCAGCGGATCGACCGGCTGGACGTCATAATGGCCGTAGAACAGCACGCGCGGTCCCGCCGCGCCGTTCGATCGCCCCACGACGACCGGATGGCCCCCGGTCGCGCGAAGGTCGGCCTCGAAGCCGATCGAACGCAGATCGGCGGCAAGATGCTCGGCGGCGGCACGGCATTGATCCTTGTAGGCGGGATCGGTGGAGATCGAGGGGATGCGCAGAAGCGCGAACAGCCGCTCGACCGCCCGATCGATGTCCTCGTCAATGCGGCGCAGCACCGCCTCGAGTGTATCCATCGCCCTAAGATCCCTTTGATGCAGCCTGCAACCGGTTGCCCGGCATCGCGGCATGACGATTCATGAGCCTCCTCGCAACGCCGTTCATGCCGGGCGGTTGCGGCGAGGCGACCCGCTCAACCTTATCGCAAAAACGGTTGCTGGCAACGCGCCGTGCTGCCGCGAGTGAGGCGCCGGCCGCAGCGACACGTCGACGCGCGGACCTTTTCCGCCGGAGAAATTGATCTCACCGGAAACCAAAACCGTCCGCCCTGCGAACAGGACGCGCCGATGACGGGCGAGCGAACGCAACGCGCGACTGCCCGCCATTCGTCCGGTCGCGCGTTTTTTCGTGAAGATGGCTCGCGTTTTCGACGTCGGCGGCCGAGAAGCAAAGGTTTATTCAAATTCAATTCGCCGACGGCATGGGTCCGAAAACTCTTGACACCCGTCGGTCCGTCGTGGCTTTACCTCGCGCCTCTCCTGCACGCTCGTGTCACGCGCCAAGCAATGACGAGTCGTGCTTGTCATCACTGCGACTGCGGTTCAATATGATGCCATCGGCGTGGGGCTCGAGGAACGATGGATGACCTGATCGCGCGTCTCGTCGCCAATGTCGGCGTCGACCGAACGGCCGCCGAAAAAGCCGTCGGCATCATCCTCGAATTTCTCCAAAAGGAAGGGCCGACCGACAAGGTCGAGGCATTGATGCGGCGTCTGCCCGGCGCGCAGGAACTCCTGCGCGCGCGCGCGGGATCCGACGTCGGCGGCGACGCGGCATTTGCCATGGGCGGCATCATGGGCGCCGGCACCCGCCTGATGGGCGCCGGTTTGAATATGGCGCAGGTGCAGGGGGTCACCAGGGAAGTCATTGCCTATGCCCGTGAAAAAGCCGGCGAAGACGCCGTCGGCGAGATCGTGGGCGCAATTCCGGGTTTAAGCCAGTTTGTTTGAACCGCGCGGCGTCGTCAGGCGACCGATCGCGCGGGCGAGGAGGCGTGCCAATGTCCTATCCCATCACCGCCATCGAAGGGATCGACGGAGAAATCGCCGCGATTCTCAAATCGGTGAAGATTCGATCGACCGCCCGCCTGCTCGAGGCCGCCTCCTCGCCGAAGGGCCGCAAGACGCTCGCCGACAAGACCGGGATCAGTCCCAAGCAGCTCCTCTGCTGGGCCAATATGGCCGACCGCATGCGTATCAAGGGGGTGAGCAAAAGCTATGCCGAGCTCCTGCAGGCGGCCGGCGTCGACACCGTGCGCGAGTTGACGCACCGCAGTCCCGCCAAGCTCGCCGCCGCCATGGCAGCGGCCAACAAGCAGCGCAAGCTCGTGCGCGTGCTGCCTTCCGAGAAGACCGTGGCGCGCTGGATCGAGGAGGCCAAACGCCTGCCGCTCAAGATAAGCTATTGACGAATCCCGCCGTGGGCGCGCTTGACAGCCTCCGGCCGAGCGCGCAAAGCCTCGCGCATGAGCGCGCAAGGCCGTCGCGAAACGGCCCCGGACCTGATCGCCGATCCCCCGCCCTCCTGGCTTGCGGGCCTCCTGGCACGCGGTCGACCGCTCGTCATGGGCATCCTCAACGTCACGCCGGATTCGTTCTCCGACGGCGGGCGCTTTCTTGATCCCCGGCGCGCGCTCGCGCAGGCCCGGCGCATGATCGAAGAAGGCGCCGACATCATCGACATCGGCGCGGAATCGACCCGACCCTACGGCGATGCAAGGCCGGTCGGCCGCGAGGAGGAAATCGCGCGGCTCGAGCCGGTCCTGTCCGAGGTCGTCAAGCTCGGAACGCCGGTGTCGATCGACACGATGAAGGCGGACGTCGCCCGCTGGGCCTTCGCCCGGGGCGCGGTCATGGCGAACGACGTGTGGGGTCTGCAGCGCGATCCGCGGATGGCCGACGTCGTCGCCGAACACGGCGTGCCGGTCGTGATCATGCATAATCGCGACGCCGCCGATCCGACGGTCGACATCATGGCCGAGGTCGAAGCCTTCTTCGAACGCTCGCTGCAGATCGCCGCGCGCAAGGGGATTGCGCGCGATCGCATCGTGCTCGATCCCGGCATCGGCTTCGGCAAGACGCCGGAGCAGAGCATCGCCTGCCTCGCGCGTCTCGGCGAGCTCAAGCGCTTCGGCCGACCGATCCTGATCGGCGCCTCGCGCAAGCGATTCATCGACGCGGTGTCGCCTGCGCCGCCCGACCGGCGGATCGGCGGTTCGATCGCCGCCCATCTGGCGGCGGCCGCGCGCGGCGCCGCGATCCTGCGCGTGCACGACGTCGCCGAAACGGTGCAGGCCCTGCGCGTCGCCGCCGCCATCGAGGTCGCGCGATGAGCGACCGCGTCTTCATCACCGGACTGTCGCTGCACGCCTACCACGGCGTGATGCCCTACGAGGGCAAGGTCGGCCAGACCTTCACCATCGACCTTGCGCTCGACATCGACCTTTCCGCTGCGTCGCGCAGCGACAAGGTCGCCGATACCGTCTCCTACGACAAGGTGGTGGAATGCGTGAGCGCGGCCTTCGTCGCGCAGAAATTCCGCCTGATCGAGGCCGCGGCCGGCAAGGTGGCCGACGCCGTGCTCGCCGCCTTCCCGCGCGTGACGCGCGTGAGCGTCACCATCCACAAGCCGCATGCGCCGATCGCCGCCACCTTCAGCGACGTCGGCGTGACCTTGGTACGAAACCGCAGATGACGGAAGCGTTGCTCGCGCTCGGCGGCAATATCGGCGACAGTCGCGCCATTCTCGACTGCGCCGTCGCCATGCTCTGCGACGGCCGCGAAGTCAGGCTCACGGCCCGTTCCTCCGACTACCGCACGCCGCCCTGGGGCATCGAGTGCCAGCCGCCCTTCGTCAATTTGTGCGTCGCGGTGGAGACGACCCTCGATCCGGCCGCCCTGCTCGCGCGCGCACAGGCCGTCGAGCGCCGACTCGGCCGCGACCGCACGCGCGAGACGCGCAACGGTCCGCGCTGTGCCGATATCGACCTCATCGCCTATGACGAGGTCACGCTTGCGACACCCGACCTGACGCTGCCGCATCCGCGTCTCTTCGAGCGCGCCTTCGTGCTCGTTCCGCTCGCCGAGATCGCGCCCGAGAAAGTCATCGCCGGCCGCAAGGTGCGCGAGGCACTCGCCGGTCTCGACACTTCGGGCATCGAGAAGCTGCCGCCGCGCGGCTAGCGCGGATGGCGGCGGCGCGGGCCTGCCCGTGGTGTCTGGGATGGCTTCGGCGGCTTGCGCCGCCTCGCAAGGACGGGCCACAGCGCCGCCTCGCAGCGACGGGGAGGGTCGCCACGACCGGGAACCGATGCGATCTTTTCGCAACCGCATCCGGCGGCCGCGGATTTTGCAACGCCTGCGGCAACGTGCCAATTTGCCGACATGACCGAAGACGCCCTGATCCTCGCCGACGAATTCCCGCCGACGTCGCAGGCCGAATGGCGCGGGCTGGTGGAGGCCGCGCTCAAGGGCGCTTCCTTCGACAAGCGGCTGGTGAGCACGACCTATGACGGCCTGCGCATCGAGCCGCTCTATCCGCGCGCGGCCGGGGCCCGGCCCGTCGCCGGGCGCGCCCCCGGCGCGGCCTGGAGGGTGATGCAGCGCATCGACCACCCCGATCCCGCAACGGCAAACCGGCAGGCGCGCGAGGATCTCGAGAACGGCGCGACGGGGCTCGTCCTGGTGTTCGCGGGCTCGCTCAACGCCAACGGCTACGGCCTGCCGGCGACGCCGGAGGCGCTGGCGCGGGTCCTCGACGGCATTGCGCTCGAGGCGGTCACCGTCGACTTCAATCTGAGCCCGGCGACGCGCCATGCGGTGGACCTGTTCGCGGACCTGGTCAAGCGTCGCGGATTTGCGCCCGCGAAAGTCGACATGCGGGCGAGCATCAACCCGATCGGCGGCCTCGCCGCGTCCGGCGTGGCGCCGGCCCCGTGGAGCGACGTGTCGCGACGCGTCGCGGCGGCGATCCGCGCGCTCGCCGCCGAGGGCTTCCGCGGTCCCTTCGCCGTGGCCGACGGCCGCATCATCCACAATGCCGGCGGCTCGGAGGCGCAGGAGCTCGCCTTCGCGCTCGCCGCCGCGGTCGATTGCCTGCGCGCGCTCGAGGCCTCCGGCGTGCCGCTCGAGCAGGCGCGCTCGATGATCTACTTCCGCATGGCGGCGGACGCCGACCAGTTCCTCACCATCGCCAAGTTCCGCGCGGTCCGCAAATTGTGGGCGCGCGTCGAGGCGGCCTGCGGGCTCGCGCCGAAACCGGCCGTCGTCGCCGCCGAGACCGCGTGGCGCATGATGACGAAGCGCGACGTGCACGTGAACATGCTGCGCGCCACCATCGCGGTCGCCGCGGCGGCCCTCGGCGGCGCCGACGACATCGCCGTGCTGCCCTATACGGCGGCGCTTGGCCTGCCCGATGCCTTCGCGCGGCGCCTTGCGCGCAACACGCAGCTCGTGCTCATGGAAGAATCCAATCTCGCCCGGGTGGCCGACCCGGCCGCAGGCTCCGGCGCCGTCGAATATCTCACGGACAGGCTCTGCGCCGCGGCCTGGGTGCTGTTCCAGCGCTACGACAGGGCCGGCGGCGCCTGGGCTGCGCTCGAGCAGGGCCTCGTCCAGCGCGACGTCGCCGCCGTGCGCGCGCGGCGCGAGGCGGCGGTGGCGCATCGCAAGGACGCGATCACCGGCACCAGCGATTATCCCAATCTGCACGAGGAGCCGGCGCACGTCCTCGACCTTCCGCGCGTCTCCCTGCCGGAGGTTCCGGGCAAGCCCTGCGTCGAACCTTTGCCAAGCATTCGCCTTGCGGAACCTTACGAGACATTGCGCGATGCCTCCGACGCCGCGCTGGAGAAGACCGGCAAGCGGCCGAAAATTTTTCTCGCCACGCTCGGCAGCCCGTCGGATTTCACCGCGCGCGCGACATTCGCCAAGAATTTCTACGAGGCCGGCGGGATCGAGGCCCTCGTCCCCGACGGGTTCAAGGATGAGGCCGAGATGGTGGCCGCGTTCGCAGCCTCCGGCGCGAGACTGGCCTGCCTCTGCTCCTCGGACAAAGTCTATGACGTGCGAGGTGCCGATGCCGCCCGGGCGCTTGCCGCCGCGGGCGCCGTCGTCCACCTCGCCGGCAGGCCGGGCGAGAACGAAGCGAAATGGCGCGAGGCGGGGGTGCACTGCTTCATCTACACCGGCTGCGACGCGCTTTCGACCTTGCGCGAAGCACATGGTATGGTGAGTGCATAGCCATGGCCGCGCCTCTCCCGCCGCTGCGGCCGGCGCCCGCTCGGCGCGGTGATGCGCCGTCATCCCGTCCGGGCACGCGCCGTCCTGCCGCTCGGGATCGCCGGACGAGCGCCGGCGTTGACGGGGAAAAGCAATGAGCCGCATCCCGGATTTCAGCACTGTCCCCTTCGCCGAGACCGCGGTGCCCCTGCCCGAGGCCGCGGCCGCGCCCTGGCAGACGCCGGAAGGCATCGCGGTACAACCCGCCTATGGCGAGGCCGACCTCGAAGGTCTCGACTTCCTCGACACCTATCCCGGCAAGCCCCCTTTCCTGCGCGGACCCTATCCGGCCATGTACGCGGCCCGGCCCTGGACCATCCGGCAATATGCGGGCTTCTCCACCGCCGAGGAGTCGAACGCCTTCTACCGGCGCAATCTGGCGGCCGGCCAGAAGGGCCTTTCGGTCGCCTTCGACCTCGCGACCCACCGCGGCTATGATTCGGATCATCCGCGCGTGGCCGGTGACGTCGGCATGGCGGGCGTGGCGATCGATTCGATCTACGACATGCGCACGCTGTTCGCCGGCATCCCGCTCGATCAGATCAGCGTGTCGATGACCATGAACGGCGCGGTGCTGCCGGTGATGGCGCTCTATGTCGTCGCGGCGGAAGAGCAGGGCGTGGCGCAGGAGAAACTGTCGGGCACGATCCAGAACGACATCCTGAAAGAATTCATGGTGCGCAACACCTACATCTATCCGCCCGAACCGTCCCTGCGCATCATCGCCGACATCTTCGCCTATACGGCGGAGCACATGCCGAAATTCAATTCGATCTCGGTCTCCGGCTATCACATGCAGGAGGCGGGCGCGACGCAGGATCTCGAGCTCGCCTATACGCTTGCCGACGGAATCGAATATGTGCGCACCGGCATCCGCGCCGGGTTGCCGGTCGACCGCTTCGCCCCGCGCATCTCGTTCTTCTGGGCGGTCGGCATGAACTATTTCATGGAGATCGCCAAGCTGCGCGCCGCCCGCATGCTGTGGGCGAAACTGATGAAGCAATTCAAGCCGGAAGACGAGCGCTCGCTGTCCCTGCGCACGCATTGCCAGACTTCGGGCTGGTCGCTCGCGGCGCAGGACGTCTTCAACAATGTCGCGCGCACCATGATCGAGGCCATGGCGGCGACGCAGGGACAGACGCAGTCGCTGCATACCAATGCGCTCGACGAGGCCCTGGCGCTGCCCACCGACTTCTCCGCGCGCATCGCGCGCAACACGCAGATCGTGCTGCAGCAGGAGGCGGGTGCGACCCGCATCATCGATCCCTGGGGGGGCTCCTACTATGTCGAACGCCTGACCTATGAGCTCGCGCGCCGGGCGTGGGGTCATATCGGGGAGGTGGAAGCGCTCGGCGGCATGGCCAAGGCGATCGAAGCCGGCCTGCCCAAGCTGCGCATCGAGGAAGCCGCGGCCAGGACGCAGGCGCGCATCGACTCGGGCCAGCAAGCCGTGATCGGCGTCAACAAATATCCGCCGGCCGAGGAAGCGCCCGTGGAGGTCCTGAAGATCGACAATTCGGCCGTGCGGGCGCGGCAGATCGAAAAGCTCGAACGCCTCAGGGCCGAACGCGATCCGCACGCGGTCGAAGCCGCGCTCGACGCGCTCACGCGCGCCGCCGACCGCGGCAACGGCAACCTGCTCGCGCTCGCCATCGACGCCGCACGCGCCAAGGCGACGGTCGGCGAGATTTCCATGGCGCTGGAAAAGGTGTTCGGCCGCCATCGCGCGGAGACCAAGGCCATTACCGGCGTCTACAAACGGGAGATCGGCATGAACCGGGCGGTCGAACGCGTGCGCCGGGCGGTCGAAGCCTTCGAGCAGGCGGAAGGCCGCCGGCCGCGCCTGCTCGTGGCCAAGATCGGACAGGACGGCCACGATCGCGGACAGAAGGTGATCGCCTCGGCCTTCGCCGATCTCGGCTTCGACGTGGACATCGGGCCGCTGTTCGCCACCCCCGCGGAAGCGGCGCGGCAGGCGGTCGAGAACGACGTGCATATTCTCGGCGTCTCCTCGCTCGCGGCCGCGCATCTGACCCTGGTGCCGGAGCTCGTGGCCGAGCTCGCCCGGCAGGGACGCGACGACATCATGATCGTGGTCGGCGGGGTGGTGCCGCCGCAGGACCATGCGGCGCTGGAGAAGGCCGGCGTCGCGGCGATCTTTCCGCCGGGCACGGTGATCGCGGAGGCGGCGGAGAAGCTGCTCGACGCGCTCGCCAAGCGGCTCGGCCACAAAGAGGCTGCGGCGTGAGGAGGCCGTCCGCCCGCGCCGCACGACGTCGGAACATCGCCTTGCCTCCCTCATGACGCGCGCTCTGGCGACAGCGCCTTCCGCCCTCGCCGCCGGCGTCCGCTCGGGCGACCGCGCCGCGCTGGCCCGCGCCATCACGCTCGTGGAGAGCAAGCGCGCCGATCATCGCCGGCTGGCCAATCAACTCGTGCAGGAGCTGCTGCCGCTCACCGGCAAGGCGGTGCGGCTCGGCATCACCGGCGCCCCGGGGGCCGGCAAGTCCACGACCATCGACGCGCTCGGCGCCTATCTCACCGGACAAGGCCACAAGGTGGCCGTGCTGGCGGTCGATCCGTCGTCCACGCGTACCGGCGGCTCCATTCTCGGCGACAAGACACGCATGCCGCGTCTTGCCGCCAACGAACGCGCCTTCATCCGCCCGTCGCCCTCCTCCGGCACGCTCGGCGGCGTCGCCGGAAGGACGCGCGAGACCATGCTGCTGTGCGAGGCCGCCGGCTACGACGTGATCCTGGTTGAGACCGTCGGCATCGGGCAGTCGGAGACCGCGGTCGCCGACATGACCGATTTTTTCCTGGTGATCGTGCTTCCCGGTGCCGGCGACGAGTTGCAGGGCCTGAAAAAGGGCATCGTCGAGCTCGCCGACATGGTGGCCGTGAACAAGGCCGACGGCGACAATGTCGAACGCGCGAGACTGGCGGCCGCGGAATATCGTGCCGCGCTCAACATCCTCACGCCGCCGTCGCCCGCCTGGTCGCCGCCGGTCGTCGCCTACTCGGCGCGCACCGGCACGGGCATCGCCGAGTTGTGGGCGAAGGTGCTCGAGCATCGCGAGAAGATGATGGCCGCGGGCGAATTCGCCGCACGCCGGCGCGAGCAGCAGGTGAAGTGGATGCGGAGCATGCTCGAGGAGCGGCTCGCCGCGCGGCTGAATTCCGACGCCGAGCTGCGCGCGCGACTGAGACAGGCCGAGGCGCAGGTGGCCGCCGGCCGGCTCGCGCCCGCCCTGGCGGTCGAAGAGATCGCGAAGCTGCTCGGACTGTAGGGCAGCTCCCCATCGCATTGAATCGCCGCCGCGGCGGCGAGGCCGCGCATGGGCGACCGTCATGGCGAGCGCGAGCGACGCATGGGCGCATTCCCCGTCATTGCGAGCGCGAGCGAAGCGAGCGCGAAGCAATCCAGAATCGGGCAGGGCCACACGGTACGCCTCGCGTTCATGACTCGCGGGCCGGCCCGCCTGGATTGCTTCGGCCGCTTCGCGGCCTCGCAATGACGGTCACTTATGCGCCGCCTCGCCATGACGGGGAACGCGCCCGCGCTTCGCATGGGCGGACCTAATCGATCTGGTTGCCGGCAATGCGAAGCTGCGGATAGCGCTCGGCGCCGGCGAGGACGAGATCGCCGGTCACGGCCTTGCGATACTCCATGCCGATGACGGCGCCGCGGCGGAGCTCGGCGAAGATGTTGCCGGTGATCGCGGCAATGCCCGCGCCTCTCGCCACGGACACGGCGACGCCGATCCCGCTCCTGCGGACCACGTTGCCGTCGACGACGACGTTGCGGAGATATTCGCCCCAACCGGCAGCGATGCCGGCGGTTTCCGCGTTTTCGATGACGTTGCCGGACACCACCGTATCCGCCTCGACGCCGATGCCGTAGCCTTCGCTCTCGGGATCCTGCCCCGCGATCCGGCTGTGCAGGTTGCGCACCAGATTGCCGTGCACCACCGCGAGCCGGCCGCCCTCCCGGAAATTGGCGATGGATATGCCGGAGCCCGCCTCGTCGATCACGTTGTCCGCGATCACCGCGCCCTCGAAGTCGAACTCGGAATAGATGGCGACCTCGTTGAGCGCGGTGCAGTTGTTGCCGATGATCTGGATATTGGACGCGGCATTGCCGCGGATCGCCGAAAACGCGGCCGCGCGGATGACGTTGTTGCGCACGATCACGTTTTGCGCCCGGAACACGTTGATGGCATTGCCGTTCTCGCCGCTGCCGCCGGCGCGCGCATGGGTCTCCTCGATGCGGTTGTCGGCGACGAGGGTGCCGTCATAGCGTTTGTCGCTCTGGAAGACGCGGATGCCGCCGTTGCCGGAGCCGCGGATCGTGTTCCCCGCGATGACGAGGCCGGCGCTGTCGATCGCGAAGATCGCGTTGTCGCCGGCGTCCTCGATGCGGCAGCGAACGATCTCGCCCGCGCACCGCGCGAGCGAGACGGCATTGCCGCCGGCATGGTGGAATTCGCAATCGCTGACGCGCAGGTTCGTGGCCGCGTCGAAATGCAGCAGATCGCGCCGCTCCGGCGGCCGGACGTCGCCTTCCTCGAAGACCAGGCCATCGAGCGCGATCGCCTCCGCGTGCGCGGCGACGACGAGCGAGGGGCCGTGCGTCAGCACGAGGCGCGTCGCGCCGCGGCTGCCGACGAGCTGCGCGCCCGTCGGCAAAGTGAGCCCGCCGCAGCGATAGAGGCCCGGCGCGAGCCACAGCGGCAGGCGCCGCCGCGCCGCCTCCGCGACGGCGCGCTGGAGCCTTTCGCTCTGGTCGTCGGGCGCGCCGCCATGCACGCCGAAATGCGCCGCGTCGAGCGCGCCCGCCGGCGGGGCCGCCGCGGCCCGCGACGCGACGGCCATGGTCCCCGCGCCGACGAGGAGGGTGCGGCGGTCGAACATCATGCCGCCACTATGCCCCATTCGCCGGCCGAGTGGGTTAACGTCGCGACGTCGACCGACCCTGTCAGCTCTTGGCCGGCGCCCAGAGTTTGGGACCCGCGCGCTGATATTGCGGCGGGCGCGGCACGTCGCCGCCCAACGCCTTGGCCGCGTGCCAGCCCCAATGCGGATCGTCGAGGAAGGCGCGCGCGAGCGAGACCTGATCGGCCAATCCCTCGGCGATGATCGCCTCGGCCTGCCCCGGGGTGTGGATCAGACCGACGGCGCGCGTGGCAATGCCGACCTCCTTCTTCACCCGCGCCGCGATCGGCACGTTGTAGCCGGGCTCGGTGGGATTGCGCGTATCGGCGGTGATCCCGCCCGAGGACACGCAGATGAAGTCGATCCCTTCGTCCTTCAGCGCTTTGGCAATGGCGACCGCGTCGTCGGGACCGAGCCCGTCCGGCCGCCAATCGCTGCCGGTGATGCGCGCGCCGAGCGGGACGTGCCGCGGCACCACCGCGCGCACCGCGCGCGCGATCGACAACGGGAACCGCAGGCGGTTCTCCAACGTGCCGCCGTAGCGGTCGGTGCGCCGGTTGGCAACCGGCGACATGAAGCCGTGGGCGAGATAGCCGTGCGCGAAATGCAGCTCGACCGCGTCGAAGCCGATGCGCAACGCGCGCGTGGCGGCGGAGACGAAAGCCGCGCGCACGCGCTCCATGTCCTCTTCCGTGACCTCGCGTGGCGTCGGCCAGCCCTCGCCGAAGGGGATCGGCGAGGCGGCCATGGTCGGCCAGGGATCGGCGTCCGCGCGGAGCGGTCCGCCGCCCTCCCACGGACGCTGCGCCGACCCCTTGCGTCCCGAATGCGCGAGCTGGATACCGAACCGGGCATGACCCATGCGACGCGCCGCGGCGATCACCCGCGCGAGCGCGGCCTCATTGTCGTCGCTGTAGAGCCCGAGGCAGCCATGGGTGATGCGGCCGGCGCGCTCGACATGGGTGGCCTCGACCACGACCAGCGCCGCGCCCGAATGGGCCAGCATGCCGAGATGCATGAGGTGCCAGTCGTTGGCGCAGCCGTCGTCGGCGGAATACTGGCACATGGGCGAGACGACGAGACGATTGGCAAGCTCGAGACCGGCGAGCTTGACGGGCGAGAACAACGCACTGCTCATGGCGGCTCTTTTTCTTCCGGATTGGAGGAGGACGGGGCCGTGCACCGGGGGATGGCGGCCGAGGTGAGATAGGCCATCGCGCCGCCGATGTCACCGGCGCAAAACGCATCCCGCCATGCCGGGAGCGCCGGGCGTGTCACCCTTGCCGGCGCCTAGGACGGCGGATCGAGGGCCTGGGAGGGCCGGCCGGCGAGGCGCGCCCAGGTCCTTTCGAGGTCGATCACCGAAGCCATGTGGGCCGCGAAATCCTGCGGATTGTCGAAATAGAGATGCCAGCGCCCGCTCTCGTAGAGCCTGACATAGAAGAACAGCCGCTTGGCGGCGAGATCGTGCCAACGGCGCGAAATGCCGTCCCAAGCTGCAATGCCCGACGCCGCCGGCATCGGAAGCCCCTGGCGAACGCCCCGCAAGGCCTGCCCCGCCGGCCGTCGCCGCCGGCAAGACAGGACGCAACGCCGGGTTCGACCATGCCATGATGCGTCCGTGATTCGCGAGCGGGCACGGAGGCGGCATGTGTCTCCGCACAACGGGCGAAGGCCCCCGCGCGCGATCGCCGCGACCGCCCTTATGGCAGCGGCGCCGGTGCGGTCTTGAACTTCCTGGCCAGCGCGTCGGCGGAGCGCGCGAGCAGACCGACGTCGGAGCCGACCGCCACGAAGCGGTAGCCCCAGTCGATGTAGCGGCGGATCTCGTCTTCGTTGCTGCTCAGAATGCCGGCCGGCTTGCCTACGGCCTTGAGACGCGCGGCCGCCTGTCGCATCGCCGTCTGCACGTCCGGATGCTGCGGATGGCCGAGATGGCCGAGCGAGGCCGACAGGTCGGACGGTCCGATGAACACGCCGTCGACGCCCTCCACCGCGGCGATCGCCTCGAGCTGATCGAGCGCCGCGCGGGTTTCGACCTGCACCAGCACGCACATTTCGCCGTTGGCCTTGGCGAGGTAGTCGGGCGTGCGACCGTAACGGCTGGCGCGGGCGGCGACCGCCACGCCGCGCACGCCCTGCGGAGGATAGCGTGTGGAGGCGACGGCGCGGCGCGCTTCCTCCGCGCTCTGCACATAGGGAAAGAGCAGGGTCTGGACGCCGAGGTCGAGACAGCGCTTGGCGAGGACGACGTCGTTCCACGCCGGCCGGACGATCGGGGTCGCACCGGCGCGGCCGATTGCCTGCAATTGCGACAGCAGCGAGGGAATCTCGTTGGGCGCGTGCTCGGTATCGAGCAGGATCCAGTCGAAGCCCGAGTCGGCGATGATCTCGGCGGCGACGGCGGAGCACAGGCTCGACCACAGCCCGATCTGCAGCCTTCCGGCGGCAAGCGCGTGCTTGAAGGCGTTGCGTTGCAATTCCATCTCGCTGTTCCTCCCGACCCTCGCTGGCGCAGGTTGCGATCCCGGTCAATCGGCACCCTCACGGAGAAAAGCCCCGCGCGCGGCGACGAAGCAATCGGGAGCGAGCATAGTCGATTCCGCGCGGCTGCGCTGCGCTCCGCGATGCGGGATCCATATCACTGAAATCCGCGTCCGGCGCACGCGCCGGCACCGGCGTGCCGCCGCGGGCGGGTCCCGCGCTCAGACGCGCAGCTCCGGCAGGTCGCGGTAGAGCTCGAGCGCCTCGGGATTGGCGAGCGCCTCGGTATTCTTCACCGGCCGGCCGTGGATCACGTCGCGCACCGCAAGCTCCGTGATCTTGCCCGACTTGGTCCGCGGAATGTCGGCGACCTGCACGATCTTCGCCGGCACGTGGCGCGGACTCGCCCCGGCGCGGATCTTGCGGCGGATCGTCTCGCGCAGCGCCTCGTCGAGCCGCACCCCGTCCTTGAGCCGCACAAAAAGCACCACCCGCACGTCATGGTCCCAGTCCTGGCCGACCGCGATCGCCTCCAGCACTTCGGGGATCTGCTCGACCTGCGCATAGATCTCCGCCGTGCCGATGCGCACGCCGCCAGGATTGAGCGTCGCGTCGGAACGGCCGTGAATGATCAGGCCGCCGTGCGCGGTCCATTCGGCAAAATCGCCGTGGCACCACACATTGGGGAACCGCTCGAAATATGCGGCGCGGTATTTCCGCATGTCGGGGTCGTTCCAGAACATCACCGGCATCGAGGGAAAGGGCCTGGTGCAGACAAGCTCGCCCTTCTCGCCGCGCAGCGGCCGCCCCTCGTCGGACCACACGTCGACCGCCATGCCGAGCCCCGGCGCCTGGATCTCGCCGCGCCAGACCGGCGAGGTCGGGTCGCCCAGCACGAAACAGGACACGATGTCGGTGCCGCCGGAAATCGAGGCGAGATGCACGTCGGCCTTGATGTCGGCATAGACGTAATCGAAGCTTTCCGCGGCAAGCGGCGAGCCGGTCGACGTGATGAGCCGCACGGAGGAAAGGTCGTGCGTGCGCGCGGGCGCAAGCCCCGCCTTCTTGCACGCATCGATATATTTCGCCGACGTGCCGAACACGTTGATGCGTTCGGCCTCGGCGTAGTCCCACAGCGCGGTCGGCGGCGCGAAGGGCGAGCCGTCATAGAGCACGAGCGCGGCGCCCGAGCCGAGCCCCGAGGCAAGCCAATTCCACATCATCCATCCGCAGGTGGTGAAATAGAACAACCGCTCGCCGGCGCGCAGGTCGCAATGCAGACGATGTTCCTTGAGGTGCTGCAGCAGCGTGCCGCCGGCACCGTGCACGATGCATTTGGGAACGCCGGTGGTACCGGAGGAATAGAGGATGTAGACCGGATGGTCGAAAGGCAGGCGTTCGAAGACGAGCGGCCTTGCCGCATAGGGCTTGAGAAACGCCTCGAGGGTCTGCGCGCGCGGCACCGCTGCGGCGACTTTCTCCGCCTCTCCGAGATAGGGGACGAGCACGACGGTCTGCGCGGAGGCCAGCGCGCGCGCGACGGCGGCGAGCTTGTCGGCGATCGCGATGGGCTTGCCGTTGTACCAGTAGCCGTCCACGGCCACGAACACCTTCGGCGCGATCTGACCGAAACGGTCGAGCACGCCGCGCTCGCCGAAATCGGGCGAACAGGAGGAGAAGATCGCGCCGATCGAGGTCGCGGCGAGCATCACCGCGATCGTCTCGGGCAGGTTCGGCAGCATCGCCGCCACCCGGTCGCCCGCGCCGACGCCGGCCTCGCGCAGGGCCTGCTGCAGGCGGGAGACGAGCGCGCGCAGCTCGTCCCAGCTCAGCCGATAGGCACGCTGCGTTTCCCCGCGGAAGATCAGCGCGTCGGCGGCGCCCCCACCGCGCAGCAGGTTCTCGGCGAAGTTGAGCCTCGCGTCGGGAAAGAAACGCGCGCCCGGCATGCGCTCGCCGTCGATGAGACGCCGCTCTCCCTTCTCGCCGATGACGCCGCAGAAGTCCCAGACGAGATCCCAGAAATCGGCACTCTGCGCGACCGACCAGGCGTGCAGCGCGCGATAGCCCTCAAGCCTCAGCCCATGGCGGCGGTTGGCCGCATCGATGAAGGCCGCGATCTGGCTGCCGGCGACCTGCTCGGGGCGCGGGCGCCAGAGGGGACGATCCGTCGTGGGCGAAAGTGCCGTCATGCCGAAGACCCGGATGCTCGCGTGCGGCGCGCAGGGTGCCTGCCCCCTCTAGAACTGCAATCGCGCGCCGGATGCAAGCCTCGTTCCCGCTGGCGCGACGGTTCGCGCAGGCGGCACCACGGCCCTCCCCTGCGACGAAGGGGACGCGGACGTCATGGAACCCGGCGCATGATCCCGATGCGGGGCGCCGCCTGGGTGACCGTCATGGCGAGGCGGCGCATCGGTGACCGTCATGGCGAGGCGGCGAAGCGGCCGAAGCAATCCAGCCGGGCCGGCCCGCGAGTCATGGACGGGAGGCGTGCCGTGTGGCCGGCCCGCTTCTGGATTGCTTCGCCCGCGCTTCGCGCGGGCTCGCAATGACGGAGAACCTTTCCACCGTCATTGCGAGGCGGCGAAGCCGCCGAAGCAATCCAGAGTCCACGGCAGAGGCGCGCCCGTCCTGGATTGCTTCGCGCTCGCTTCGCTCGCGCTCGCAATGACGGTCAAGGGCATTTGGATTGCCTCGCCCTCGATGCTCGCTCCGGCTCGCACCGACGGATCGAGGTCACCGAGCGCGGCACTAGCGCGGATTGGCGGGGGATGCCGGCGCCGGGCCGACGCCCCCGGGCGGCGTGATGTCGGTGACCGGATTGGCCGGCTTGACCGGCGCAGCGGGCGCCGGCGGCGGGGCCGGTGCGGCCGCTGCCGACGACTTCGTCGACAGCCGGGTCGGGAATGGCAGGCCGTGGGGATAATAGGTCCAGAAGACGAAGCCGGCGGCGAACAGCAGCGAGGAAAACAAGGCGCCGAGAAAAATGTGCCGCAGCGCGAGCGCGGTGCCGATGACGGTCGAGATGAAGACCAGGATCGCCAGCACGATGACGTAGAACCAGTCCACCGCAGCAAGATCGATCGGCATCGTCGTCTCCTTTCCGGCGCGCTCCCGCCCGCGCCGGTCCATCCTAGCGCAGGCCCACCATGCGGGTCACGCGCGCGGCCCGCATGGCGGTCGACAAAAACGGTTCTCGCGCCGTCCCCGCCTGGGTTATATCTGCGCCCCCATTCGACGCCAGTCCATGCCCAACGTCCTCATCCTCACCGAAGTCCAGGAGGCCATGCGCGCCCGCTACAAGGCGATGCTCCTGGAGCGCTTTCCGCAGCTCGTCGTCCATGTCGTCGGTCATCACAGCAAAGTCGATCCGTACATTGCCGATACCGACATCCTGCTCTGCTTCTCCCCGCCGATGGCCGACCACGTCGTGCGCGACGCCAAACGGCTCAAGTGGATCCAGGCGCTCGGCACCGGCGTGGACAATATCGTCGACCTTCCCTCGCTGCATCCCGAGGTGCTGGTCACCAATATCCGCGGCATCCACGGCGCGCCGGTGTCGGAGGCGACCATCGCCTATATGCTGTCGCTCGCCCGCGACATGCCGCGCGCCGTGCACGCGCAGGATCGCCGCGCCTGGGAGCGATGGCCCGCGGCGCTGCTCGCGGGCAAGACCGTCGGCATTCTCGGCGTCGGCCTCATCGCCGAATATCTGGCGCCGATCTGCCGGCAGCTCGGCATGACGGTCATCGGCATCTCCTCGACGCCGCGCAGCGTCGCCGGATTCGATCGCATGGTGGCGCGCAGCGAGCTCGTCGGTGTGGCGCGCGAGCTCGATTTCCTCGTGGTGCTCGTCCCGATGAGCGCGCAAACGCGCCATATCGTCGGCGAAAGCGTATTCGCGGCGATGAAGCCGAGCGCGTTCCTCATCAACGTCGCGCGCGGCGGCGTCGTCGACGAGGCGGCGCTGATGCGGGCGCTCGAGCGCGGCGCGATCGCCGGCGCGGTGCTCGACGTGTTCTCGCAGGAGCCCTTGCCGCCGGAGAGTCCGCTGTGGACGACCCCCAACCTGACGATCTTCTCGCACCTTGCCGGCTATTCGCTCGGCTATGAGGAACGCGCGATGCCGACCATCGAAACCAATATGCGCAAGTTCCTTGCCGGCGACCTCAAATCCATGATCAATATCGTGCGCAAGCCCGCCTCATGGGGATAGGCCATGGCCATGTCGGAACGTCTCAACACGCCGATCTCGACCGCCGAACTCCAGCGTCGCTGGAAAGCCGTGCGCGCGGCGATGGAACACGAGAAGATCGACGTGCTGCTGATGCAGAACAACAACGATCACATGGGCGGCTATGTGCGCTGGTTCACTGACATGCCGGCCACCAACGGCTATCCCAATACCGTGGTGTTCCCGCGCGACGACGAGATGACCGTGGTCTGCCAGGGGCCGTTCGGCGGCGGCGAGACGACCGCGCAGGGCGATGTGACGTGGCGCGGCGTCAAGCGCATCCTCACCACGCCGAGCTATGCCTCCGCGCACTACACCAAGGACTACGACCCCGAGCTCGCCGCCACCGCGCTCAGGCCCTACGGCAGCGGGACCATCGGCTATGTCGGCACCTATCAGATGTCCTACGCGATGCTCGACTACGTCAAGCGCGCCTTTCCCAACGCGCGCTTCGTCGACGCCTCCGACCTCGTCGACCGGATCAAGGTGATCAAGAGCCCCGAGGAGATGGAGCTCATCCGGCGCACGGCGGCGATGCAGGACGGGGCGATGCGCGCCGCCTTCGCGGCGGTCAAGCCCGGCATGCGCGACACCGAGGTCGCCGCGATCGCGCAGGCCTACAGCGTTGCGCACGGCAGCGAGAACGGCATCTATCTCTGCGCCTCGATGCCGCTCGGCCGGCCCGCCAAGTTCGCCAACAAGCATTTGCAGAATCGCGTGATCCGCGAGGGCGACCAGGTCGCGCTTCTGGTCGAGGACAACGGGCCCGGCGGCATGTATACCGAGCTCGGGCGGTCCTGCGTCGTCGGGGTCAAGGTCCCGCAGGCGATGAAGGACGAACTCGCCTTCTGCAAGGAGGCGCGCCGCTTCACGCTCGACCTGCTCAAGCCCGGCACGCCGTGCAAGGAGATCTGGGACGCGTTCAACGACTTCATGCGCCGGAACGGCCGGCCGCCCGAGACGCGGCTCTATTGCCACGGCCAGGGATATGACCTCGTCGAACGACCGCTCGTCCGCCACGACGAACCCATGGTCATCGCGAAGGACATGAACATCGTCGTGCACCCGACCTACATCCACGGCGGCTATCTCAACTGGCTGTGCGACAACTACCTGATCGGCGGCAACGGCCCGGGCGATCGCCTGCACCAGTTTCCGGAAGAAGTGATCGAGGTGGGATAGGACCCGCCGGCCCGTCTCTCGCAGGGCAGCCCCGTCGCATGCGCGGCCGCCCGCGGCAGCAAGGAGGACGCCCATGCCCGACATCCTGTTCGTCAATCCCGATGGGCTCGGGAAGCCGCTCGGACAGTATTCGCATCTGACGCGCGTCAAGGCGGCCGAATTCGTCTTCATCGCCGGGCAGGTCGGCGTCGACAAGGAGGGAAGGCTCGCGGGCGAAAGCTTCGAGGCGCAGTGCACGCAGACCTTCGCCAATATCGAGGCGGCGCTGAAAGCCTGCGGCGCCGGCTGGGCCAATGTGGTGCAATTCACCACCTATCTCGTCCACTCGCAGGACATCGCGAAATTCATGGCCTGGCGGCTGCGCGAATTTCCCAGGATGTTTCCGGGCGGCGCCTACCCGCCCAACACCCTGCTGATGATCGATCGGCTGGTGCAGGAGGCGCTGCTCATCGAGGTGCAGGCGGTCGCCGCGCTGTGAGCCGCGGCGCCGCGAACGGTCACCGGTGAACCGCGCGCGGCCGGCGATCGCGCGCCGTCAGGGGGCGCGGCGCGCGATCGCGCCGGTGGGCCGCGCATCGGCACCGGCCGGCGGCGGCGACGCGCGCGGCGCGGCGGCGGCAGGCG
>Ga0209810_1001242_pt1 | contig 40752 bp, 31 predicted proteins | sample Coa_R1_7_FD_187159 | JGI IMG/M metagenome (GOLD analysis project Ga0209810, IMG submission 187159) | Surface soil microbial communities from Centralia Pennsylvania, which are recovering from an underground coalmine fire - Coalmine... | ecosystem: Environmental > Terrestrial > Soil > Unclassified... | reverse complement strand
CACCACGCGATCAATGGTCTCCGGCCTCTGTCGCACCAGGGCCACGATCACCCGGCTCGCGTGTTCCTGCACCTCAAGATTATTTGCTGTCAGGCTGGCAAGCAGGGGGTCAAGCACATCCGGGCCAAATTGCGGCAGGATGGACGCGGCAACGGAGTCGCGCGCGGGGTCGTCGAGCAGGGAGACCAGAGGCGCAATGGCTTCTGGATATTTCAGCAGTAAAGCAGAGACAACCCGCTGCCAGGTCGGACGATCCAGCACCTCAAGCAAGGCGGGAACGATGATCGCGCCGGGAATGGCATCCAGCGCCTGGTGAATATACGCATTGACGCGGGTATCTGTATCCAGCAGGTGATTGACCAGCGTCTGCGCGGCTTCCTGCCCCTGCTCGCTGAAGATGCGCACGAGCTGGTTGGCCAGCGTATCGCTGCCGGTTGCCATTGCCGCCATCAATGCCTCACCGGGAAAAGGGGCCATGCAGAGGATAGCGCGGCGCGCCCGCTCTTGCAGCTTCGGTTCCTGCCAGCTCTCCAGCGCGGCCAGTACAGCAGGCAGGGCCAGTTCGCCAAGCTGGCCGAGAGAGGTGATAGCTTCCTCGTATAGCTGTGCCTGTGGCTGCTCTAGCATGCTCAGCAATGGCGGCACCACCTGCTGATCGGGAATGCGCCCCAGTGCGCGAATGGCTGCTATGGTCAGCAGGGGTTCCGGCTGTGGCGTTTGCAGGAAGGAGACGAGGGCCTCGATGGAGCGCGCATCGGGAACCTCTTCCAGCACTTCAACGAGCAGGCGCGTGCGTTCCGGCACAACGGGATGCAGGTGAGAAACAACCGGCTCGACGACCTCGCTGCCTATCGAGATCAACACCTGAGCGGCACGTCTGGCCACCAGAGCGTCGGGGCTGGTGGTGACAAGGTCAATCAGGCCGAAAATGCTGGCAGGGGCAAGAGCGGCAAGGGCAGCCGCCACCTGCTGCTGCACGGCAGTTGATGGGTCGGCTACCAGTTGTAGTAAGGTCGGCAGTGCCTGCCGGTCGCGACCGCCTTTCAGCACTTCGACAATGCGCACGCGCACCGCGTTGGGCGGCTGCGTCTGCAAATACGACAGCAGGGATGGTGTTGCCGCCGGGCCGATTGCCAGCAAGACCTGCACGGCGTTATTTGCCTGCGTGTCATCAGGTGCGGCCAGCGTCTGGATCAGCAACTCAAGCGCCTTCGCTCCCCGGCTCGTCTGTTGCTGCCCCTGCCATACCAGCAACTCGCCCGCCTTCTGTTGCAGCGCGGCGGCAGAGGCATAATTGCCGCTCAGCAGGGTGAGCAGCACGGTCAGGACATGCTGGTATTGCGCGGGCGTGAGCTGGCGTTCCTCCCTGGTCTCCTGAAGGAAGCGCAGCAGAACTTCCAGCACAATGACCTGTGCCGCCTCTTCTGTGGGAGCAGGTGCGGAATTTTCCAGCAGAGGCAGGATATGGCGCAGGGTGCGTTCCGGGCCGGGACGAATCAGCGCGTGCATGGCGGCCCTGCTAATCGATTGTTCGGCGGAGCGCAGGAAAGGCAGGATGAGTTCTATCGCTTTCGGCGTACCCGCGCGGCCAAGAATCTGAATGGCGGCGACGCGCAGACGCTCGCTCCTGCCGCCGCCGGGCTGGCTCAAAGCGGCGGCGCGCTCCACTACCGCATCACCGAAGCGCCCCAGCACCACCAGCAGGCTCCTGACCTGCGCATCATACGATTGCTTGTTGACGATATCGACAAGGTAGTCACACAGCAGGCGCGGCACAATCTCGTGATCGAGCAATTCAATGAAACTGGCGCTGCCCGTGATGGTGAGCAGCAACGGCAGTGAGGAGTAGATTTCCGGGCCGCCATGTTGCGCGCACAGCGTGCAGAGCCGGGCAAGACTCTCCCGCGCTGCCTGGGACTGCATGACTTTTGCCAGCGCCTCTTCCATCCCTTTCGGCAGCATGACCGGGGCCAGCGTTGCCGTTCTTACGTGCGGCACCACATCATAGACACCGGCGGCGACAAGGCTCAAGGCCAGCGCGGGCAGCAGCGCGGGTCCACTGCGCCCGGCAAGCTGTAAGCGCGCCGCCAGCGCAAGGGGATTATCGACAAGGCCCGCCCACAGGGCGACCGGGCCGCTCCATCGCTCAACATCCATCAGAATGTCTGTGCGCAGCCAGGATTGATTGCCCTGCACCTGAGCAGCGAGCGCGAAGTATTCGGCGATAAAATATTCCGCAAACAGCACATGCGCAAAGCTCAGGACGCCATCAGGGGTGAGAACGAGCAAACCTGCATCCAGCGCGAACTGCACCAGCAGCGGCACATCATCGGCGGCAAAAGAGAGTATCTGTTCTGTCGCGCCGGTTCTGAACGGATATGGAGTGGGATGTTCGTCAAGCCACGCCTGCAGCGCATCCGCCGTTTCGCTGCCCTCAGCCAATGGAATGGCGTTGAGGTTCCCTGCGCGGCGGGCAACGTAGGCCAGCCGCCCCAGGAAATCGAGCAGGCTGCGCGCTGCCGGAGCCTGCTGTTTCCACGCGGCTCGCTGCCGTTCAATCGTCTGCGCAACACAGGCACGCAATAACGCGCCGCGCGTATCCAGTTGCCGCATCTGCCTGACGCCCACCTGATCGACTACTTCTACCAGGCAGGAGAGTAGCAACGGACTGGTACAGAGCGTCTGCAAACGACTGGAGGTTATGACCTGCATGACCTGCCCTACCGTATGCTGCCAGGGACGAGCGGCGTTGAGCGAGGCCTTTTCGATGAACGCGCGCATCTGCTCCTCATCCAGAGGTTGAAGCTCCAGCCGCTCCAACCTGCCATCCTGCACCAGTTGTACCAGCGATGCCTGCGCGCGATAGACTTCCTCACGGCATGCCAGTACCATACGATTATCGCCCTGGCGTATCTCTTCCACCAGCTCATCCACAATCAACGACCGGGACTCGGCGTCAACTTCATCGAGGCCGTCGCAGAGCAAAAGCAGGCGTCCTTTCTCGCTCAGTCGTTGCAAAAACGGGCCGAGGTGCGTGAGGCCGGGCAGCTTGGTTTCGCGCAGGAAATCGACGATGGTCACGACGGGAGATAACAGTTGCCCGGTCTCCGGGTCAGTTTGCAGGTGAGCCTTGAGGTAGAGAGCGTAGTGGGGCAACGGCACGTAAAGGGGAATGCGTTCGCGTCTCTTGCCCCGGCGATCTTGCGCGCTTTGATACAGGTATTCGCGCAGAGCCATCGTCTTGCCCATGCCCGGCTCGCCGGAGAGTAGCCAGAACGTATCCGGCAGGAGCAGATCAGCGACAGGAGCAGGCTGCACGGGGTTCGCAGAGGAATTCTGGGGCTGCGCCGGTACAGCATGCGCCAGGGAAATGTAGCGCCGGTGATATGGTTCCTGGGCGCCTGCCGCTTCGCGCAGATAAGCGGCAATGGCGCGGGGCCGGGCCAGCAGCCAGAACAGCAGGCTAAAGACGACCAGAGCCACAACGAAAGCGATCAGAAACGCGGGTGTATGCAAGAGCGTCGTCAGTAAAACAAGTAACTGGCTCAGAGCCGGGCCGCTGGCATGGGACAGCCTGAGAAGCCAGATAATGAGAATGACGAGGCAGGCCAGGAGAACAGTCATCCCCGCTCCCACTAGCACGCTGGCAAGCGCACGCGGCGGCCTTTGCCGCTTCGTAGAAATCGCAGATTGTGGCACGCTGAGCATTTTCAGCAGGTTCCCTTTCAGCAAAGTTCACATACCTGTGGACACAGTATAACGCACACCCGCAATTTGAACAAGCAGTACGATATTTTCGCCTTTTTGCATAAAGCTATTCTAAGAGAAGAGACGCACACAGGAAAAAGATTTTAAATTTCTCCCTGTGACATACTGTACACAGAGAAAAAGGGCGCAAATTGTGAGTTATTTCACAGCTTTTCCGGGCATAATCTGCTTGACTGTACAGGTTAAAGTCCTTGACAGTTACAACTCATGCGTGCAAGCCGTTCATTATATGGATGACTTTACGGCTGCTCGCTTCAAACGAAGTACTATCTCTCCTGCCAGTATCTGTGATGTAAAAAAGAGGTGTTTATGGACGAGCCAACGCCCCGGCGCTCAGCGGAGCAACCGGATCACAACAATGATAGGGAAGTTCAACGCAAAACGCGCACCATCCCGTCTCGCCATCCGACTTCCAGCGTTCTGGAACGGCCTTCCGCCCCGCCCCGGCTCATCCCGGCAGTTGCCGCCAGTATCGCGGAGATGGAAACACAACAGAAAACCGCTCACGACCATCCTGAGCTACAGGCTGCAATAGCAGACCCCGTAGAGGCGCAATCAACGGGGCCTGTCGTTCAGTCGCCGGAGGCTACCGCTACGAGAGCGGCAGAGGCAGAGGCGGAAGACACCCGACAGGAAGAGAACTTCGCGCTGGCAGCCATATCGACTATCAAACTGCCAAAAGCCATGCCACCCGTGCCAGAAACGGTACCGGCTGTAGAGCCAGTTCGCAGCCAGGGAGCAACAACCGTCTTCCCGCGTCGGCAGGCTGTTCTCTTCATTGCCCTGCTCTGCATCCTTGTCTTCAATGCCACCAACCTGGGCTTCACCCAGTTTATTGGCCCGCAGGGATGGTCCTATGTGCTGGCTGGCCCGTCCAGTAGCAACAACAATGTCCTCGACAAGATCAAACAGCAACTGCACGCGACACCTACCGCGGAGACAACGGCGACGCGCGGAACGCAAATAACTCCTCAACAGTACATCAACCTGATTGTGCAGAATATGACGCTAGATCAGAAGATTGGCCAGATGATGCTGGTACAATTCGTTGGCCCGGAATATTCCTATGACATCAGCACCATGATTAGCCAGTACGATATCGGGGCAGTCCTGCTTTTCACGGCCAATAACAACATTATCAGCAAGCCACAGCTCACCGGGCTGATTCAGCAGATGCAGAAAAACAGCGCGGTGCCGTTGATTGTCGCCATCGATCAGGAAGGCGGCCTGGTAGATCGGCTGGCAAAGCTGGATGGGCCGCGTCCCTCGGAGACGACCATTGGCGCGACCAATGATCCCAGCCGCGCGCGGGAAGAAGGCGCGCAGGACGCGCAGGACCTGGCTTCATACGGCTTCAACCTGAATCTGGCCCCGGTAATCGATGTGAACTCGGTATACAACCCGCAACTGTACATGCGCACCTACGGCAACAACCCGGCGCTGGTGACGCGCATGGCGAGCGCGTATCTTCAGGGCCTGCAACAAAGCGGCAAGGTACTTGGCGCGTTAAAACATTTCCCCGGCCTGGGCGATGTCAGTACGGACCCGCATCTTGGCTTGCCGCGCCTCACGCGCCCTCTGGACCAGCTCGACGCCATTGACTGGGCGCCGTATCGCACGTTGATCGCCCAGGGCAATGTCCACGCTGTGCTGGTCACGCACGAAATCGTGCAGGCAGTCGATCCCACAACGATCTCATCGCTCTCCTATAAAGTTGTGACCGGAATACTGCGCGACCGCCTGGGATTTCAGGGGGTCATTATTACCGATAGCTTGACAATGGAAGGGATTAGCGCCTACTATACAGAGGCGCAGGCAGCAGTCATGGCCATTCAGGCAGGCGACGATCTACTGATGGGCGCCGCAACTCCATCCGATGTCGCGGCTATGGTTGAGGGCATCAAACAGGCAGTCAATAACGGGCAGATCAGCCAGCAGCGCATCGATGACTCGGTGCGCCGCATTCTGATGCTGAAGTATCAAATGGGGTTGCTGCCTTTGCCGACCAGTTAGAAAGAAAGCGTATGTTACACTCAAGCACGGAGAATATCGAACGCGAAAAACTCTGGACAATCCTGACAATCGCTCTGATCGTTGTAGAGACGCTGCTGGTGACGCTGGCGCTGGTACCGGCGCAGCTCTGGACGCGCCTGTTGCCACAATCGAGCAGCGCGGCCCTCGACGGGCCATTTCCCGCGCCCATCGCCCCCGTCATTACCGCCTTGCTCTATCTGTTGCCCGTCGCCATCGGCTACCTGACGCGCAACTGGCAGCGCGCCCTGCTCTACGCGACGCTGCCCGCGTGGATTGGCCTCGGCCTCTTCGTCATTGCTGCCACCTTCAAAGTCGGCACATTCTACCTCATCTCCGCCGATCACGTGACCGCCAACGTCAGCATCCTGGAACTTTTTGCGGCACTGGGGGGAATTGGCTGGCTGGGGCGTTCACTCTATAAAGTGAATTAGCTTATTGCAATCCCGGACAGGAAGCCAGGAAATGGTCTGATACCGACCATTTCCCCCTGGAGAAAGTATACCTGTCAGGATCGAGAAAGGCGCCGACACATCGGTGTAGTTCCAATGGGCTAGAGAAACAGGATATGAAACAAGAGAATATACGAAACGGACAATCTGTGTTATGCTGAGACCGTTACGGCTGGTACGGCTGGTGACCGGCCAGTTAGAGGATAACAGGTATATCGCGCCATCAGAGGCGGCGAACGGGAGTGTAAGAGAAGTGGGAGATGTCAACAAATTCCAACATATGGAAGGTATGCTCTCGCCGGTTGCCAGTGAGACGCTGGTGGAACCTGCCCCCGAAGCCGAAAACGGTAGCAAGAGCGGCAAACTGCCGGGCAGTGAGGTAGAGGCACGGCACCTGCTGAGACGCACGCCCAATAGCTACCTGCTCAACCAGATATATGGACTCTGGGTCTTTATTTCCCTCTTCCTGCTCACCGTCATCGTCACACGCAAAGTCTCCGTTGTGGAATACGGAGTCTACGCGGTAGTGATGGCCGCGTTCAACACCATCGCCTATATTGTGGCCTTTGGCCTGGAAGACGCCACGACAACGTTTGTGCCGCGCGTCTTTGCCGAGCATGGGCGAGCATCTGCCGCCAATCTAATACGGCGCCTGCTCGCGTTACGCATTGTCATCCTGAGCGCCAGCGCCGTCATCATGCTCTTCGGCATGCCCGTGCTGGCAAACATTATCGACGCTATCCCCATCAGCGGCACAGCGGCAATGGCTTCCAGTATGCGCGACCCGCAGTTGATCGGCCATATCGCGCCCATCGCCGTCTACGTGGTGGGCAACGGCATCAGCAGCCTCTTCACCTCCGTCTGTGCCGCGCTCATGCGCATGCGTTTCGTCTTCATCGCAGGCAGCATCGCCCAGTTCGCCATCCTTGCGCTGAGCTTCATAGTCTTGCAAATGGGTTGGGGCATCGACGGCGTCCTCTGGGTTCTCGCCGTCATCTCGCTGCTCACCGCTCTGGCCTTTGTGGCCTGGCTCGCACCCATGCTCTTCCTGCGTGGCGAAAGCTACAGGCAGTCGCTCAAACCGGTGCTTGATCTCGGCCTCTCGGCATGGCTGACCAACCTGGTCTCCGGCGCGCTGCTCAAGCAGGTGTCTATCATCCTGCTCGGCTACTTCGCCATCTCGCTGGTGGAGATCGGCTACTTCAACCTTTCGTTCCAGCTTGCGCATGCCGCCAGCCTGCTGCTCGTCTCCGGCTTCGGCGGCGTCGGCGTGGCCGCCCTGGCCGCCGCCTACGTCGGCCACAACTCCGCACGACTGGCGCGGGCCTGGCAGGCGCTGATCAAGATCGAGACGCTGCTGGCCGCGCCGGGCCTCGTCTTCTGCCTCTTCAACGCGCAGAATGTCGCCCACGCCCTCTACGGCAGCAGCTACGATCCGGTTGGCCCGCTGCTGGCGATTTTCCTGTTCTTCAACATTCTGGTGCGCGTCCTCGGCACCACCATCCATCAATCCACGCTCTACGTCGTCGGCAAGCCCCGGCTGGTCGTGCTGGGCCAGTGGCTGGGCCTGCTCGCCGTCGCGCTCATCGGCATCATCCTCATCCCGCGCTGGGGTCCTGCCGGTGCGCTCGTCGCCGACGGCATCTCGCAACTGCTCACCGGCGCGCTGCTGCTCGCCTTCCTCTGGAACGTGCTGCCGCGCAAATACCCGCTCGGCTTCACCCTGCGTTTCCTGCTCACCCTCGTTCTCGCCGCCTTGCCGGGCATCCTCTGGCACCCGCAAAGCCGCCCCCTGCTCATCCTCTCTGGCCTCATCTTCCTCATCCTCTGCGCCGCCCTCCTCACCCTGATCCGCCCCCTGACCGGCGAAGATATGGAGATGATCGGGACGCTGAATCCAAAGCTGGTGAAGTATCTCAGATGGTTCGCGAGGGGAGAGAAAAAACAACTCGCATAAATAAAAAAACGGCCATGGAAGGCCGCGAAGGCTAAAACCTTCAACCTCCGGCACAGGCCGGGTTACTCCAGCGGTACAGCATACACGGCGGTGCCGTAACAGAGAACCTCGGTGACGCCGGGGGCAATTTCGGTGGCGTCGTAGCGCACGCCGATCAGGCCGTTAGCTCCCACCTGCTGGGCGTGCTGGATCATCAGTTCGTAAGCATCATTGCGCGCCTGCTCGCACAACTGTGTGTAGATGGAGATATTGCCGCCTACAAGCTGCTGGAACGCGGCCCCGATATTGCCCACGACACTGCGCGAGCGCACGATAATGCCACGCACGACGCCAAATTGACGCACGATGCGATGCCCCGCCAGTTCAAAGCCGGTTGTTACAAGATTGTGATCCATATATCCCTCCAACGGTTGTGATATTTCAAGGATACCACTCTTAATAACGAACGGCAAGAGCTTTTTGCCAGACAACTGGCATAAGAAACATGGTCGGGCAACAGGGATTTCGCCCTGGCTTAACGATATACTTTTCCGAGGCGCAGGCGGCAGAAATGGGTTTCTTTCTCAATCTCCCAATCGGGATGAAAATCAGGGAACTGTTTTCAACTCCAACCGTTTGCTCTCGCCACTCTCCCCGCCTGTCACCGGCTTCGTTCGTTTCCAGGGCCAGCCAACCTGCGCGCAGAGCAGGCAGAGAACGGAGAAAAACCCGGCTATCAGGGTGGTGTGGACAAGAGCCGCTAAAAGCTGGCCTTCCGTCCAGACGTTGAACATGCCACTGATGGCCTGCAAGGTAATCAGCGCGAAGGCCCACCGACTCGCCCGGACGATGTCGTGGCGCTCGCGATAGCGGCGGGTGGCAACAACGAGCAGGGCAAGGACAAGCAGCCAGAGCAGTCCGGCAAAGTAGCGATGCAGGAGTTGAATACCGGCCAGCGATGTGAGGCCGGGTACATAGGTCGGGCTACAGGCAGGAAACTGTGGGCCGCATGCCGCCACCGCCCCGCTATGTTCAACCAGCGCGCCCGTATAGACGACGATATAGGTGTAGACCGCCAGACCCCAGGCCAGTCCCTGTAGCCCCCGACCTGCCGCCGGCGCGCGCGTCTCCTCTGGCTCCTTGCCAGATTGAAACAGCCGCACCGTTAGCAAAATCACGCTGGCAAAGGCGATCAGGGCGAGGCCAAAGTGAATGGAGAGCAGCCAGGTGAGCGCCCATGTCCCCTCGTAGATGACGGTCAGCGCGCCCAGCACACCCTGTAAAACGACAAAGAGCAGGCTGAGAAAAGCAAAGAGCTTCGCCTGGAAATCTTTGCGATAGAGCAACCACGTCCAGACGGCCAGGATCAATACCAGAAAGCCATCGAGGCCCGACATGACGCGATGGCTGTACTCAATCACGCCTGCGATAGTGATGACGCCGGGAATAATTTCTCCGTGACAGAACGGCCAGGTGTTGCCGCAACCATGTCCCGACCCGGTGGTTGTCACCAGCACTCCCAGCAACACCATCACATACGCCAGAATAGCAGTGATGACTGAAAATATGCGTATCAAACGTCCTGTATTCACAGTTCCATTTCAACCTCTCTACAATACTTCGTCCCATCCTGACAAACAACGACGGACGAAAGCAAACCTCTATCTGAGCATAACGGAAGATGGGGCAAAAGTCAAAGTTTTTCGCCAGTTCCCTACCCTTTCGCTATTGACCTTCCTTCATCGCTCTCGCATAATATATCATATATCTCTACCATCTTTCATCGGCACAAGCATCTATGCGAAAAAAGAGATTGCAACCACTTGATCCGAGGCTGGTCATTCAGGCGTATGCACGGGGTATTTTTCCGATGGCCGAGCCAGATGGGCGTATCTTCTGGTACGCGCCCGACCCTCGCGCCATTCTGGAACATGCCAACCTGCGCATTTCGCGCTCGCTGCGTGCCACTCTACGAAAGAATACGTATGAGATACGGATGGATAGCGCATTCGAGGCTGTCATGCGCTGCTGCGCCGCGCGAGCGGAGACATGGATCAACGAAGCCTTTATCGAAGCCTATACCACGCTGCACGCTGCCGGGCTGGCGCACAGTGTTGAAGCATGGAAAGATGGTCTGCTTGTCGGCGGCCTCTACGGAGTCGCCCTGGGCGGCGCGTTCATGGGTGAAAGCATGTTTTCGCGCGCCACCGACGCCTCAAAGGTCTGCCTCGTCGCCCTGGTCGAACACCTCAAAGCGCGCGGCTACACGCTGCACGATACGCAGTTTCTCACGCCCCACCTCGCCTCGCTCGGCGTCACCGAGATTCCGCGCCGCGAATACGAGCGCCGCCTGGCTAAGGCGCTGCAATTGCGCTGTAGCTGGTAATGCCGACTTTTCCCCTGTGGTGTCCGCGTGGCCGATCAATCGGCGCCTACGAGATGATACTACTGCTCGATTCTTCCAGTGCAGCCTCCTCCTCCAGTTCCTCCTGCATCTTCTGGTCGGCGATCTTCGCCTTTGCCTCCATCTGCCCAAGCCAGCGAAAGAAGAGTGGGGTCATGACGAGCAGGTCAACGAGGCCGGGAATCATCAGGAAGGTGCCACCCATCGCCTGTAAGGGGTAGGCGGTGAGGCCGAGCCGAACCAGAGGGGCGGGAATCTGGTAATAAGGATAGAAGACGACGCCGGTGAAGACGAGCAGGAAGGCGAAGACATCAACGGGCTGCCCATCGAGAAAGGCGTAGAGCATCTGCAACGGGTAGCTCAGGCGGCGCAACTCACGCACCGGCCCGATTAATGGCCACCAGTTGAGCAGGGAAGCCAGAAACAGGCTGAGCAGCTCGATATGGTAGACAGAACCGTGCTGGAGCGCGTAGTGGAACGGGTTGGGCGCGTGCCAGAAGAAAAAGGTCAGATTAAAGATGAGCGAGGCGATAAACGGGCGCGTCAACTTGCTCAGGATACTGCGCGTCGGCGACCAGTGCAGTACCGGCTGCCAGAGCCACTCTGGACAGGAGAGCAAAAATAGCGGCGCGCAAAGCGTCACCAGAAAGACCACCTGCACCATGTGCGCCACAAACAATTGCGTGCGCGCCAGCGTGTCAAATGGCGTGAGCAACAACAGCGCCATGATAACGATGCAGGCTCCAAAGGCAACAAGATGATGCGGTTTGATGACCGCTTGCTGTGGGTTCCGTCTCTGCCCGTAGCGGATACCCAGGCCGTAAAGCAGGCAGAGCAGAATGATAAAAATAAGCGCACCTGGACTCCAGTGCCAGGTCAGATTCAAACCCAGTATCATTTCCGGTCTCCGTGCTGAAAAGAGATCTATCGGGACGATGTTGTTCTCTGCGTAGTATAGGGCAAAGCGGCGGGGCTTGCAAATGCATCTGGGAGCAATGGGAAAGTTAATCAACTTCTAAGCTAGAAGTCGCTCTTGTAAGCGGCTTCTAATCCAGAAAGTGCATCTCAGGAGAAGCGGCATCCGTATAGATAGCAAATAGACCTGCAAGCAAGGTCGCGAATCGACAAGAGAGCCGCCAATGTGTTGCTCACAGCACTGACGACAAAAGAAGAGGAGCTTCGCTATTATGACAGAACATACCTACACCGCCAGTAATTGGGATATTGAGCGCCTGCTCTCACTGGGTTTCACCGAAGCAGAGGTGGGTCGTCTGGTCTATATGAGAAATCATGTAAGTGAACAAACTGAATACCGTGAAATCATGGAAGAAAAACATCGCATGAACTTTGTTCGCTGGTTGATCGAACATAACCGACTGAGCAAGTAACAGGCAAAAAGACAGAGGGACAGGAACCAGGCAGTAATGCCAGGACCCGGGCAGCATAGAAAAGAGTATCTTCTACACAGCCCGGGTCCTGGCATTACTGTATTGCCCGGGTTCCCTGAGCCATCGTCTCCAACTTCCACACTGCTTCTAACCTCATGCCTCCTGCTCATCTGGCTATCCAGCAATACAGAACTCGCCCGCATTTTTGCTGATACATTTTCTAAAAAAAACTGTCCCCATTTTGCCAGATCTGCGTTTTTATGGATACGTTTATTCCTATGGTAAGCTTTGCTCACAGAACCCGATAAGAGGATACAAATGGCTTTTAAGGAAACCGCTATGAAAAAACCTGTTCACGCCTCATCTCCTCCAGATGCGGACGAAGCCGAACTCGTGAGGGCGGCACAGGCCGACCCCTCCGTATTCGCTCTCCTCTATCAACGCTACCTTCCACGTGTGTACCACTATGTGCGTGCGCGCCTGGAAAACGATGACGATGCGGCCGATCTGACCCAACAGATCTTTCTCCAGGCACTGGAGGCTCTCCCCGGCTACCAGCCACGCGGAGGCCCTTTCGTGGCCTGGCTTTTTCAGATTGCTCGCCATGCCATCATTGATCGGCATCGGCGTCGCAAAACCATCCTTTCCTGGGATGCCTTGCCGGTCCCGTTCCATAGCTCCAGCGGCTACCAGGATATGGATACTCAGCTTTTGCACCAGGAACGCCTGGTACAGCTCAAGACGCTGCTGGCCAGACTCGATTCCGGGCAGCGTGAACTCCTGGCTTTGCGTTTCGCCGCCGGGCTGAGCGCGCCGCAGATCGCTCTGGTGGTTGGCAAAAGCCCCGCTGCCGTGAAAAAACAACTCACCCGTCTTCTGCACACTCTCAAGGAGCAGTATCATGAACAATAAATCGCCACTGGATGCTCGTTATCCTGATCTGCTGGAGGGCCAGGACGATCCCGCTTTACGGGAACTCGTCAACGACCTGGATGCGCTCTATACTACCCCTCGCATTCCTGCTCAACTCCTCCATGCTCAGCAAAACCAACCATTCCACCTGGTCGCATCTCAGCATAAGCAAGAACTGCCGTCTGGAACCTTGCCTTTCACCACTAGCGCCCGGCGCTGGTCTCGCTTGAACACGCTGGCTGCGGCCCTGTTCGCCTTGCTGCTGGTTGGCGCGCTTGCCGGAATCTTTTCCGTCTTGCATCACCACAGTACACCTGCTCACCCCGGACCCGGCCCGACGTCGAGTACCCTGCCTGCACCCACACCTACACCGGGCATCGCGCTTGGCCCGCGAGCCTGCCCTGCTCAGGTAGCGACCCCCGCCTACTGGGAGCCGATCATCAACCCCTACGCCTATGGTGGCCCCCATCACGTCGAGTCGGTCAGTTGCGCCAACATCATGGGTACTCCCTCGCTTCAGGCCCTGGTGACCGTTCGTCGCGGTGACGACGGTCGTACACTGGATGTCTTTGTCTTCAGCAACATCACGGATGCTCAGCCAACCAGGGTCTTTCAGGTGATGGGACTCGTACAGGGGAAGGCAAAAATCAGCCACTACAATACCGTGATGACTGCCCAGGCCGACGAACTCTCCTCGCTCAACAGAGGCAAATCGGTCTCCGCTATGCAGGCAGACCTTTTCCGCGAGTTCAAATGGTCGCAGCGTGCAGGGACACTGGTGCAAACGGTCTTTCCCGGCATGTTCCCCGATATGACGCGCTACCAGGCCGAAGCCGATCAAATTCAGGTCAATCAGGGACATCAACCGTGGAAACTCAGCGCGACCCAGGTGGCCACTGCGCTGGCCGTGAATTTGCTCAACTGGTCTTCCAATTCTTCTTCCACGCTGCTGAGCGGCGGAGGGGCGCATGATGTCAGTGCGGTCGTGCGAGTCAGAAGCACTGAGGCGGTGAGCGGAAGCATCACCGTCACGCTCTCGCGGCTGGAAGGCAACAGCAACGGCGGCATCTGGGAAGTGATCTCTGTCACTGCTCCAGGACTCTCGATCACCAGTCCTGCTCCGTTTTCTCAAATCAGCAGCCCGGTGCAGGTGAGCGGAACGGGTTCGGCATTTGAGGGGGTAATCGGCAAGCTGGTCGTCCTCGATCATCTGTATCAACCTCTCGGCCATGCGCAGGCCATTGGAGCTATCGGGATGGGTCCAACCTCCTTCTCAAACGCCGTGAACTACCGGTCCACCTTCCCGGCAGGGACGCAGGAAGGGATATTGCTTCTCTCCGTCACCAGCAATGCAAATGGCTCGATTGCTGCTGCGGTGATGGAAAAGGTGCTGATCAAGGGATTGTCCGGGGCTGTGTGATCGACCCTGATGAGATCAGCGCCCCGTGAAGGCGAGAGGTTCACCCGATTTTCTGCTGACAAAGAAAGCCAGCAGTAAAAATCGGGTGAACCTCTGTAAAACAGCGTGGGAGTGGATGTGAGGAAGCCATAAGCCGAATTCTGTTCCCCTGGCGGCTCTCACCGAGAGGGGGGCAATCATCTATCTGGGACAGCAGTTACCTGCTGCCTCTAGCGACCAACCCGGAGGTTGACAGACGAGCAGCCTGCAAGGAGAGAGGCCGCATTGCAGAGCAACACGACATCTGCTCCTACCCCTCCTGTCTGGTCTTGCTCCAGATGGGGTTTACCCGGCCAGCCAGTCACCCGGCTGCCGGTGAGCTCTTACCTCACCATTTCACCCTTACCCGGCGCTCTGATGGATGCAGGCGCCAGGCGGTATGTTTCTGTGGCACTTTCCTTCAGGTCGCCCTGACTGGACGTTATCCAGCATCCTGCTCTGTGGAGTTCGGACTTTCCTCGAACTGCTACGGCACGCCGTGCAGCCCGCGATTGCCTGTCTTCCTCACATTCACGCCCCCAAGAGTAGCATATATGCGCTGCCGCGTCCAGTCTTGTTGACGACTCACGGGCAAACGCGCTACAATGCTTCCATAAGAAGAAAACAGTTTGTAAACGGGGAACATTCCATATGTCGACAGGCAGAAGAATACGCCTGACCTCGCTGGCAAGTTGCGCCGGTTGAGCGTCGAAAATGGGTCCAGGGACCCTGGCGCAGGTCCTGCGTCCACTCACATTCCATACCGTGCCACCTGAATTGCTGGTCGGGCTGCACGCCGCCGATGATGCCGCCGTCTATCGCGTGAACGAGCAACAGGCGATTATCAGTACCGCTGACTTCTTCCCGCCGGTGGTCGATGACGCCTACACCTTCGGTGCGATTGCCGCCGCTAACGCCCTGAGCGATATCTATGCGATGGGCGGTCAGGTGCTTATGGCCATTAATCTGGTGGCGTGGCCGGACAATCTGGAGACGAGCCTGCTCAGCGACATCCTGCGCGGCGGCGCCGATATCGTGGCACAGGCGGGCGGTATCATCGCCGGAGGGCATACCGTGACCGATAAAGAACCCAAATACGGGCTGGCCGTGACCGGAATGGTGCATCCCGACCATATCCTGACCAAAGGCGGCGCTCAGCCCGGCGATCTGCTCATTCTCGGTAAGCCCCTCGGCACCGGCCTGATTACGACAGCGCACAAGCAGGAGAAGGTGCTGGCGAGCGATCTGGAGGCGGCGGTGGCCTCGATGACGCGCCTGAATAAGCAGGCGAGCCAGGCGCTGGTGCGATCGGGCAAAGGCGTGCATGCCGTTACCGACATCACCGGCTTCGGGCTGCTGGGCCACGCCTGGGAGATGGCCGCACAGAGCCTGACCAGTATGCGCTTCGATTTTGCCGCGCTTCCTCTGCTCCCCGGCGCGCTGCGCTACGCGGAAGAGGGCTGTATCACTGGCGGCGCCCATCGCAACGAAACCTATCTCTCGCCTCATGTGCGTTTCAGCGAGCGGCTGAGCGAAGTTGAGCGGCAGCTCCTCTGGGATCCACAGACCTCCGGCGGCCTCTTTGCCGCCATCGACCCCGCACTGTGGCCAGAGCTTGCCATACTCGCGCCGGAAGTGCCGTTCTGGCGCGTCGGTAAGGTGACGGAGCGGGTACAGAACGAATCTCAGGTAGTGCTGGAGGTAGTATAATGGCTGAAACGCTGGAAGATATTCTGGGTATCCATTTCCAGAATCCAGCACTGGTACAACTGGCCCTCACCCATCGCTCGTACATCTACGAGACGCCGGGCGCGGGCCAGGAATCAAACGAGCGGTTAGAGTTCCTGGGCGATTCCATTCTTGCCTTCATCAGTGCCGACTTTCTTTATCGCACCTATCCACAGTTGAGCGAGGGCGAACTGACCGATGTACGCGCCATTCTGGTGAAAACGGATACGCTGGCGACCTTTGCCCGCGAGATTGAGCTGGGCCGGTTCCTGCGCATGGGCAGGGGAGAGCATTATACGGGCGGCAGCCAGCGTGTCCTGGCTTCCGCCTTCGAGGCCCTGCTGGCGGCGATCTACCTGGATCAGGGTATCGAGGTAACGCGCCAGTTCCTGCTCAAACGCCTGGAGCCTCTGGCACAGAAGATCATCACAAAACGGCTCTTCAAAGATAACAAGTCGCTGTTTCAGGAACTGGCGCAGGCTCAGGACGGCATCACGCCCTCGTACCGACTTGTGAGCCAGGAAGGCCCCTCGCATAATCGCGAGTTTACGGTCGAGGTCATGCTGGGCGAGCAGGTTGCCGGAACAGGACACGGACGCAATAAGCAGGCGGCAGAGCAAGAAGCGGCCCACAATGCCCTCGTCAATCGCGGCTGGGTCTAGGCAGACAGGTCGGGATAGCATATAATGGAGCGGTAACGGAGAGGTGGAGAGAAGTTATGCGACTCGAACCCGTACAAAAACCAGATCATATCCTGCGCGTGAGTGCGAAGCTCATCACGTCAAGTACCATTTTGCACCTCTCGGCGGACGAACTGGAACGGGCGGTAAACCAGGAACAGATCGAGAATCCGGCGCTGGAAGTCAGCGAGCAGCGCATCTGCCTGTTTTGCGGCACCCTGATGCAGGGAACGACCTGCCCATCCTGCGGCCATTTCGCGCAGGCCCCATCCACCGTACAAGAAACGGCCCCACAAGATCCTGCTGCCCCGGAAATGCAGTGGAGCGACCAGTTCTTCTCATTTTCCACCATCGACAGCTATGACAGCCGTAGCGGCGATGGCGACGAGGACGATGACTTTGACCCGATAGCCAGCATCCCTACAGGCGAGACGCTGGCCGAGGCATTACTGCAACAACTGGAAGCTCTGGTCTCGCCCGCCGACGCGTTGATTGCCGAGCAACTGGTCGGCAACCTCAACGAACGCGGCTACCTGGATATCGGCATTGGCGAGGTGGCCGAACACCTGCACGTGCCGGTTGAGCGCGTCGAATACGTGCTGAGCCAGCTCCAGACGCTGGAGCCACCGGGCATCGGGGCGCGTGACCTGCGCGAATGTCTCCTCATCCAGTTGCGCGCCCTGAGCGAACTGACCGAGCCTCATCCCCTGGCCTACCCGCTCATCGAACAATATTTAGACCTGCTGGGGCGCGGCCAGTTCGCGGAAATCGCCCGCCTCATGCGCGTGCCGGAAGCCGAGGTGCGCCAGGCCGGTCAGTACATTCGTAGAATGCTGCACCCCTATCCCGCCCACATCTATCGCGCTGATACACACTCCTCCCCCGGCACAGCCTATATGCGCCCGGATATCCTTATTCGCAAAACAGAGACAGGCTTTGAAGTCGAGTTGATCGAGGAAAAACGCTATCGCTTCTCCATCAGCAGCGATTATACCGCTCTCTCTTTCAACGGCAGCAATGACAGGGCCAGCAGTGAGGCCGGGGAGATGCAGCGTTACCTGCATCATCAGGGCGAGCGGGCAAAGTTTTTTGTCGATTGCGTGCAGAGACGCTGGCAAACGCTGCGGCGCGTGGCCGAACTGGTCGTGGGCTACCAGCGCGAATTTCTCGAACGGGGCGTGCGCTACCTGCACCCCCTCACGCGCGCGGAAGTCGCCGCCCGCCTGCATCTCGATGAGGGAACGATCAGCCGCGCCACCGCCAACAAATACGCCTTGCTGCCCAACGGTCGACTCATCCCTCTCGCCGATTTCTTCGACAGCTCTCTCGGCATCAAAGATATCCTGCGCGAACTGATCGCCTCCGAAGACCCGCAACGCCGCTTCAGCGATGATGAACTGGCGCGCCTGCTCAGCGCGCGTGGCCTCCCCATGGCCCGGCGCACCGTCACCAAGTACCGCGAGGAAATGGGCATTGGCTCCTCACGCGAGCGCGGCCAGACCCACTAGCACAGACCTCACTCCATAACATGTCATGCTTCGCTCGCGCTCAGCATGACATGTTCGTGACCTCATCAAGCGCAAGTTCCCGCCGGTTTGACTGAGGCAGAGGTTACGGCATTGGGACTGGTTGAGGCAATCGTCGCCAGGCGCGGAAAGGTACTCACCTTCACCACCTTGCCTGTCTGTGAGTAGGAAACCGTGTGTACCGTTTGTGTCGGCGCGAAGACAAGGCTCACCGTCTGGTGATATGAGCCAATCGTCCAGACAAGCACGACCGTTCCGGCATTGCTATCGGCAGCGATGGTGACAGTAGCGGTATACGTCACAGTGATTGTTGTATTACAGGCAATCGAGGTGAGCGACGCGGGGCTGACCGAGAGGGCAATGCCTGTCACCTCAAATGGCCCCGGCAGTCTGCAGGTACCTGTCGGCCCGATCGAAGAGGAAGTCACCGAGCTGCCCGGCGTTCCTACGGTGATCGACCCGCTTACGGCGGATGTCGAGCTTAACTGAACGGTATAGTTGCTCAGCGTGTACGTCACCGTCTTACTCGTCTCCCCCGCCGCAAAGGTCACGCTACCCGCAATGCTCGTATGGTCAATATTCCACGTATAGGGTATCTGGCCGCCGGTGCTGCCAGCCGCGATGGTAATGGCCGCGCTAAAAACAATATTCGTCGCGCTGCCACAGCCAATACTGCTAAAGCTGGCAGGACTGACCCCCATCGCTATGCCGGTCACACTCGGCGCTACCGGCGAGGGCGTCGGTGAAACCATGACAGATGGCGCAGCTGTCGGAGAGGACGTTACATCTCCCGAAGTGTCAGCAGGGGTTGAACCGCCACAGCCTGTGAGCCAGAATAGAAGCAAGCAGCCAAGAAATACTGCTCCTACAAAACGCTTAAACATATCTCTCGCCTCCTCCGTGCCAGAGGACAATAATATACCGGGACAAAAAGCGAAACCGGGCCGAAAAGCCCGGAGATATAGTAACATATTCTCATCTGAAAGCTTTATCAATACTACTTTTTTGCTACGCCGCTCTGCCAGTTCAAAGAGGTCTGCTCGAGCTTCAGCCTACTCCACCCCCCTCGGTTCCACGTAGATCGTGCGCTCGCGTTCGTAGATGACCATGCCGGCGCCGCCGCCTTTCATGTGGCGGACGTGGCGCTGGAGGGTGTAGTCGACGGGGACGCTGGTGCTGCCGCGCGCCTGGCTGTAGTAGGCGGCGAGTTGAGCGGCCTGCTCGATAGTGGCGCGGGGGATTTCGCGGCCCGCCGCTTTGATGATGACGTGCGCGCCCGGCACGCCGCGCGCATGCAGCCAGAGGTCGTTGGGCGCGGCCTGGTGGAAGGTGACATCCTCGTTCTGGCGGCTGTTCTTGCCGATGAGAAGCGTGAAGCCCTCGCGGCTCTGCACGTGGAGCGGGACGCCGCCTCCCGGCGGTGTTGGCTTGCCTTTGACCGGCCTGCCGCCCTTCTTGCCGCCCTTTTGTTGTTTCCGGGCTTTCTGGTTCTTTTGCTGCTCTCCAGGGGTGCCGCGCATGTAGCCTGCCGTCTGCACTTCGGCTTTGACCAGCGCGACTTCGGCTGGCGTTTCGGCGAGCATGAGATCGGCCAGCAGTTGTTCAATGGTCGCCAGCTCGACGGCATTCTGCTCGATCTGGGCGGGAACGAGTTCCGTCGCGCGGCGCAATTTGTGGTAGCGGTTAAACAGGCGGTTGGCGTTGCCGACGGCATCGAAGCGCGGGTCGAGCGGGATGGTGACGGTGGGCAGGTTGCCGTCGGCATCGCTTTCGGCGTAGAAATTCGGCAGCGAGACGGTGGGTTGGCCCTGCTGCACCTCGTGCTGGTGCGCCAGCAGCAATTCGGCCTGCAAGCGGTACTGAGCGGCCTCTTCCGTCTTCACCAGTTCCTGTTGCAGCAGTTCGGCCTTGCGCCTGCTGCGTTCGAGGTGCGTTTGCAACGCCTTGCGAATGGGGGCGCGCACATCTTCCATCGCGTCGCGCCACTCCGCACGGGCATAGAACTCATCCAGCACAGCATTCATGGATGGCAGCGAGCGGATACGCATATCCTGCGCTTCGGCATACTGTTCCAGCATATAAGGGGCGAAAGCGACCGGCGTGAATGATTCCGGCCTGCCTTCGCTTTGCCCTGCGCGCTCGACAAGCTGCGGCTGCCAGGCGTGGGTATCGTAGAGCGCGGCCAGCGAGCGCACATTCCAGGCCAGTTCTTCCCAGGTCTCTTCGGCGATGTTGTTCGGTTCAAGCAAGGTTTCGATATCGCCCGTCGTGCGGAACACGGCCTCTTGCGCGGAGAGCGGGCTGAAACCGAGCAGGTGCCGCGTCAGCAATTGCCAGAGCTTCGGCTGCTTTGCTGGCTTTGCCCCGGATTTGCGACGAGCCGTTTGCTCAGCAGGAAGCTCAGCTCCCTCTTTCTCCGCCGCGCTGATGGCAAGTTGGGCGGCGGTGACGGTCGTTGGCTCAAGGCGTGGGACGGTCTGACCGGCGATGGTGCGCTGCTGGGGCGGCGGCGGGAGATAGGCAACAGTGGCGGCAATCGTGCGATAGCGGTTGACTTCCGCGCCGACACGCCTGAGACTGCCCAGAATCATGCCCTGCTCATCGACGAGGATGATGTTGCTGAGACGGCCCATGATTTCGATGATGAGGCGGAAGCGCGTGCGCTCCTCGCTTTCAGGTCCCTTGCGATAGCCCGCGACGATTTCCAGCACACGCTCCCAGCGCGGCTGCACAATTGCCTCGATGCGCGCGCCTTCCAGGTGTTTGCGCAACAACATCACAAAGGGAGGCGGTTCGCTGGCGATTTTCTGCGGTTTGAACGCCGTCAGGTGCGCCCGCGCCAGTTGTGGGTGGGCTGAGAGATAGAGCCAGGAATTGCGTCCCGGTTGTCCCTCGCTGCCAGAGGTGTAACACTGCAACGCAATGGCATATGCTGTTGGCTGAATGATTGTATCAATACGCGCACCCACGAGCAGGGCGCGCCACTCATCGGCAATCGCCGCCAGGGTTAGAGCATCTACGTACATACGGTTTTCCTTATCTATCTCTCGTTTATCCAGCCATGCCATGACTGGTTTCGATGGTGAGAACTCATCATCGCCCACTGCGAAAAACAGGCAGGCAATGAGACTACAAACTGAAACGTAACTGTTGTACAATACATATGCATAGCTTCTGGCACGATAAGTAGCAGCCTTTGGGCCTGCACAGCTAACAGTATTCTGTTTTTCACCGATAGACGTAATGATAGCAGTGGAAGAGCAGAAACAAGCGCAGGCTCTTGCCCTGGACATACTTATCAACGCTAAGAACAAGTATAGCAAACGGTGATCTATTCGTATAGCCGCCAGGAGTGATGGGATAAGCGGCGAATAGAGGCTGGATGGTTACAGCGCAGCGCAAAAATAAGGAGGGTGAGCATGACTGAAGGGCGTTTTGAGCAGTCGGGTACGAAGGAGCGCAACCTGGGGTTGGAGCTGGTGCGTGTCACGGAGGCGGCGGCCTTGAGCGCGGGCCGCTGGATGGGCAAAGGCAACAAGGAGATGGTCGATCAGGCCGCCGTAGATGCCATGCGCCAGGCGGTTGAGGCGGTGGATATGGATGGCGTGGTGGTCATCGGCGAAGGGGAAAAAGACGAGGCCCCGATGCTCTATGTGGGCGAACACATAGGCAACGGCCTGCCGCCAGAAGTCGATGTAGCGGTTGACCCGGTTGATGGAACGCGCCTGCTCGCGCTCGGCCTGCCCGGCGCGCTGGCGGTGATCGCCACCGCTGAGCGCGGCTCTATGTACAAGGCCCCGCCCGGCGTCTTCTATATGGAAAAGATCGCCGTTGGCCCGGCGGCGCGCAACGTCATCGACATCAACGCTCCTGTCGCCGTCAATCTCGACCGCATAGCGCGAGCGAAGAGCGCCAGCATCGAAGACCTGACCGTTGTGGTGCTTGACCGCCCGCGCCACCAGGAATTGATTCGCCAGATTCGCGAGGCGGGGGCGCGCATTCGCCTGATCACCGACGGTGATGTGGCGGCAGGTATTCAGGCGGCAATGGAAGACTATACCGGCATCGATGTCCTGATGGGAACGGGCGGCGCGCCGGAAGCCGTGCTGGCGGCGGCGGCCATCAAATGCGTCGGCGGCGAAATCCAGTGCAAAATCTGGCCGCGCAGCGATGAGGAACGCGAAAAGCTGAAAGCCGAAGGAATTGATCTCGATCAAGTCTTCCGCACGGAAGACCTGGTGAGAAGCAATGACGTATCCTTTGCCGCCACCGGCATCACCAAAGGCGAATTGCTCGACGGCGTCTACTACTATGGTTGGGGCGCGCGCACCAACTCGGTGATGATGCGTTCGCGCTCCGGTACCATTCGCTACATCCAGTCGCGTCACAGGTGGCGCAAAGCGCAGTAAGCAGTAAATAGAAACCTTGCAGGCGCGCGATGAATCGCGTGCCTGCGGGAATCTAGAGTTTCTGCATCTTCTCAATGATAGCATCGGCGACCTGGGAAGTGCCGACGGCGGTGGGATCATCGGGACGCGGCTTGAGGTCGTAGGTGACGCTTTTGCCCTCGGCGATCACCTGCGCCATCGCCTTTTCCAGACGGTCGGCGGCGGCACGCTCACCGAGGTGGCGCAGCATGAGGACGCCGGAGAACATCATCGCCATCGGGTTGACTTTGTTCTGACCCGCGTATTTGGGGGCGCTGCCATGCACCGGCTCAAAGACGGCATACTGGCTGCCAATGTTCGCGCCTGGCGCGACGCCGAGACCCCCGATCAGACCGGCAGAGAGGTCGGAGATAATATCACCGTAGAGATTGGGCAGCACGAGTACATCGTAAATTTCCGGCTTCTGCACCAGTTGCATGCACATGTTGTCGACGATGCGATCCTCGAACTGGATATCGGGGTACTCTTTCGCGACATCCTGTGCGGTGGCAAGAAAGAGGCCATCCGAAAACTTCATGATGTTGGCCTTGTGAACCGCCGTGACCTTGTGGCGACCATTGGCGCGCGCATAGTCGAAAGCGAATTTGACGATGCGGCGCGAGGCGGCGACAGAGATAAACTTGATACTGATGGAAGAGTCACTGTCGAGGCGCGTGCCGGTGGTACGGGCAATGGTCTCGATGATCTCTTCCTGCGCGGGCGTTCCCCGCTGGAATTCGACGCCTGCATACAGGTCTTCCGTGTTCTCACGGACAATAATCAGGTCAATGTTCTCATAACGAGAACGCAGGCCGGGATAAGACTTGGCCGGTCGCAGGTTCGCATACAGATCGAGCTTTTTGCGAAGCGCGACATTCGCACTACGGAATCCCTTCCCGACAGGAGTGGTGATGGGACCTTTCAGACCGACTCTGGTACGTTTTATCGATTCGATCACCTCATCAGGTAAAACCGTGCCTTTTTGCTCGAATACATCCAGCCCCGCAGGTTGCACATCCCACTCAAACTCAACGCCCGTCGCCTCCAGCACACGGCGCGTCGCCTCGGTAATTTCTGGCCCGGTGCCGTCGCCGGGAATTAACGTTACTGCGTGCGGCATGAAAATCCTCCATAACAGCAGAGATTACTTTTCAGCAGAGTCAATCATAACTCTTTGAGAATTATATCACAACGGCAAGAGCATATTCTTAAAATCTCCTCATAGTACCGTTTTCCCGGTCGTTTTACGCCTGTTGCCGTTGCCGGTCGTGGTCTTTTTTGCACTCGTTGACTTTTTTGCAGTCGCAGTCTTGCGAGACGAGGCTCGCGTAGTGGTGGCACGCTTTCTGGTGGTTGTCTTTGCCGCCGTCGTCTTTTTCCCCGCTGTACCAGTTCCATCAGGGTCTGCTGCGATCTTCGTTGTGCGACCCGCGCCGGTCGTTCTGGCCCGTGTTTTCGCCGGAGCTGCGCCATTTTCTACCACATCGTCCATTGTTGCAGTCGTGGCAGTCTTCCTGCGCGTTGCGCGCCGTGCAGTCGCGCCGTTTTGTTGCGGCCTCTCCTCGCTGCGCGGCGCCACGACCTCTTGATAGCAAACGGCATCCTGGCCGGGGCGTGGAACCACCATCAGGCCGCCGCAGTTGGGGCAGGGTTCGGCAACAGGCTTCTCCCAGATGGCGAAGTTGCAGGCGGGATAGTTGCTACACCCGTAGAACAGGCGTTTCTTCTGCCGTGTCTTGCGCTCCACCAGATCGCCGCCGCACTGTGGGCAGAGGGCGCCGGTCTTATTGACAATGGAGCGCCGGTAGTTGCACTCCGGGAAGCCAGAGCAGGAGATGAAACGCCCGAAGCGGCCCGTGCGAATCACCAGGGTGCGCCCGCATTCAGGACAGGCCTCGTCGATCTCTTCCATCGGTTTATCGACCCGCTCCATCTCGGCCTCAGCGCGCTTCAACGTCTCTTTGAAATCATCGTAGAAGCCGTGCAAGAACTCTCGCCAGGACTGCCTGCCCTCTTCAACATCATCCAGTTTGTGTTCCATATCCGCCGTAAAGCTGACATCGACGATTTCGGGGAAGTGTTTGTTCATCACCTCGTTGACCGTTTCGCCCAGCCAGGTCGGAATGAAGCGGCGCTGCTCCTGCTCGACGTAGCCACGATCCTGAATAGTGCTGATGATGGGAACGTAGGTGCTGGGGCGTCCGATACCCTGCTCCTCAAGCTCTTTAATCAGGCTGGCCTCGCTGTAACGCGGGGGCGGCTGCGTGAAGTGTTGCTCCGGTTTCAGGCTGTGCAGGTCAAGAACCTCGTTCGCGCTCAGCTTCGGCAGTTGCTTCTCGTCTTCCTCACGCGGCCAGACGGCGTAGAAGCCGGGGAACTTCAGGTTGGAGCCGTTGGCGCGGAAGACATATTGCGCGGCCACGATATCGACGCGTACCGTATCAAAGACGGCAGGCGTCATGAAGCTGGCAACGAAGCGACGCCAGATCAGGTTATAAAGCTTGAACTGGTCGGCAGACAGGTAAGGTTTGACAATCTGCGGCGTCAATGTGACATCGGTGGGGCGAATGGCTTCATGGGCGTCCTGCGTTGTCGCCTTTGCCTTGCCCATGCGTCCCTGTCCGACATAAGGCTGGCCGTATTCCTGCCCGATATACTGTTTGACCCTGGCCTGCGCCTCTTCTGAAATGCGCGTGGAGTCGGTACGCATGTAGGTAATCAAGCCCTGGTGGCCGCGCTCGCCCAGCTCTATGCCTTCATAGAGCTGCTGCGCCAGGCTCATGGTCTTCCTGGGCTTGAAGTAGAGGCGAGACGAGGCATCCTGCTGCATGGTGCTGGTCGTGTAGGGTGGGCCGGGCTGGCGGCGCTGCTCGCGCTCGTCCACCTTCAGCACGCTATACGTCGCGCCCCGCAAATCGGCCAGGATAGCGTCGGCCTCTTCTTTCGAGGAGATTTTGATGCGCCCCTTCTCAGCTTTCGCCGCTTTCGCCCCGTTCTGCGCCGCCGTCTCCTCGCCCTCAGCGCCATTGCCGTTCCCGTTCTCTTCGCCGTCGAGCGTCGCCATCTCGGCAAGTCGCGTTATCAGCACGGCCTCGAAGCGTTCCGCCGCTTTCTGCTTGCTCAGGGTCGCGGTAATGCTCCAGTATTCTTCCGGCACAAAAGCGCGAATCTCCGCCTCGCGGTCGCAGATCAGCCGCAGGGCCACCGATTGCACACGCCCGGCGCTGGTGCCGGACTGAATGCGCCGCCAGAGTAGCGGGCTAATTTTGTAGCCCACCAGCCGGTCAAGCACGCGCCGCGCCTGCTGTGCATTGAACAGATCCTCGTCGATTTCACGTGGATGGCGGATTGCATCCTGCACCGCCCCTCTGGTAATTTCGTTGAAGACGGCGCGGCGCGGATGCTGCAAACCCAGCGTATGCATCAATGACCAGGCGATAAATTCGCCCTCGCGGTCGGGGTCTGGCGCCAGGTAGACCTCTTCTGCCCGCCTGGAAGCAGCTTTCAATTCGTCGATCAGTTTGTCTTTTTTCTCGATAATTTCATAGGCCGGCTCAAAATCTTTGCGCGTATTGACGCCAAGCCCTTTTTTAGGCAGGTCGATGATATGCCCCATCGAGGCTCTGACCTCAAAATCGCGCCCCAGAAATTTTTCGATCGTTTTCGCTTTCGCGGGCGACTCTACAATAACAAGTTTCTTTCCCATATCCCTGTCCTGTCCTGTACCCGGTTTCACAAAATGTCATAGCATAGCGCGCCTGGCTCGCACCACGATATACCTCACTACAGTAAGAACGCCTGCATATATCAGACTATTCCTTCTGCGTGCAGAAAATAGCACACGTTCTAAATGCATAGAATAGCACACGTTGACAAGGGGGTATGGAGTTCCATTGACTCTACTGAGCAGAAATTCCTAGAGGGAGGAACCTGGCGATAGCGGCCAGACCCCGAACCGGCGCCATTTATAGACGCCAGCCCGGAGAAGAGGAAAACGGGCAAAACATGGGAAAACGAACAATTTCGCGCAGACATTGCTCGCCGGTATTGACCGCGTTTCTGGCTTCTTCACGAAAGAGTGAGCGCCGGACACTGAGTTCCTCGTTGTCCATGCCCGTTTCCTCTTTATTTATCTAGAATGGAATAAGCCTATCATAATGGGTACCAGTTTTCAACGGATATGGAAGAACTTATCAATGACACTTGACCAGCATGCATGCGCATGCTATGCTGAATGCGTGAGAGAGAGTCAGGCTGATGTAGAGGAGCAAGACAGCATGCCAAAACGGGGGCCATCACGGGTAGGATCGAAAGAAAAGCGCACACGGTTGCAAAAAAAGGAGATGAAGGACGGGCAAACGTCGAAAGCGCACGCTGAACAGGCGCGCCCGCAGGCGCGGCGGAAACGCGGCTCGCTGCGGGCGGGCCTGGCCGTTGTGAGCGGGCGCACAGTCGGGGCGTTAAGCCGCCGCCTGCATCTGGGTGGCGGGACAAGTATTGTGGGCCTTGTTGCCCAGCGCCTGTACCCCGATATTGTGGGCCATCTTTCGTCACAACTGGAGTACGGCAGCGTGCTGGTCACCGGAACGAATGGCAAGACAACCACCAGTGGCTTGATCGCCGCTATCTTGAGCGATGCCGGGTTGCGCGTGTGGCGTAACCGCGAAGGTTCGAACCTGATGCGCGGCATTGCCAGTTCGCTGGTCATTCGCGCCCTGCCCAATGGTCGCCTGCGCCGCTCAGGGCGCGCCATCTCCATCTTTGAAGTAGATGAGGCCGTTGTGCCACAGGCATTGAAATCGATTACGCCCCGCGTGGCCGTCTTTACCAACCTCTTCCGCGACCAACTGGATCGCTTTGGCGAGGTCGACAGCGTGGCGGCGCGCTGGCAGGCGGCCATCCAGACGCTGGCGACGGGAACCATGCTCGTGCTAAACGCGGACGACCCGGCTACTGCACAACTGGGAAGGGAATATGAGGGGCCTGTCCTCTACTACGGCATCGATGCCCCCGCTAGTGACCTCGGCGGCCAGCAGGTAGTCGGCACCCGACACCAGGTAGTCGATACGCGCAGCTGCCCGAAGTGCGGCAGTGAATATAGTTACGACCTGCGTTTCTACAGCCACATGGGCCATTACCTCTGTACGAACTGCGGGTTGAGCCGCCCCCGACCGGATGTGCGCGCCGTTGAGGTCGAGGCCGATGGCTTTGACCGCCTGCGCATGCAGGTGGAAACCGCGATGGGGCAGCGGCAGATCGTCGTTCCCCTGCCCGGCCTGTACAACATCTATAACGCCCTGGCGGCCATTGCTGCCGCGCAGGCGCTGCAAATTAGCTGGGAGCCGATGAAAAGCGGCATTGAGCAGTTCAAACCCGTCTTCGGGCGGGGAGAGCGCGTACAGGTCGAGGGGCGCACGGTGCGCCTGCTGCTGGCAAAAAATCCGACCGGCTTCAACGAAGTGCTGCGCACCCTCTTCAGCGCCGACACACAGCGACACGTACTGTTCATCCTCAACGACAACATCGCCGATGGACGTGATATATCATGGATATGGGATGTAGACTTTGAACGCATAGTTGGGCAGGTGGCTACACTGGTGGTAGGAGGAACCCGCTCTCTTGACCTCGCCATTCGTTTGAAATATGCCGGCATCGACCCCGGCCAGATGACGGTCATCCCGCCTGCCGCGCTGCGCTCTCTACGCCGCCTGCTGGCACAGACCGCGCCAGGCGGTAAGCGTGGCGCGCCCACACCCTCCGCCTATCGCGGTAAGTTCTTGCAAAGCCGCCGCGAGAAGGAACCGGAAGGGCAGGAAGAAGCTGGCGCGAGCGGCGCGAGCGGCGCGGTGGCCGAAATGGCGGCTGAGGCTGGCACAGCCGCGAGTGAGAAGACGACAAGGCCATATGGCATTGCCGAGGCCTTCGACAGCGCAATCCGCCAGACACCAGCCGGTGAAACTTTGTTCGTTGTACCAACGTATACAGGCTTACTGGAAATACATCGTCTGCTAGAGCAACGCGGTTTGACCCCGCACTACTGGGAAGGACGAGACGCATGAAGCAGGGTATCTCTTCGCGGCTCACCCTGACGCTGGGCCATCTGTATCCCGACCAGCTCAACCTGTATGGGGATCGCGGCAATATTCTGGCGCTGCGCCAACGCTGTGAGCGGCGCGGCATCACGCTGCGCGTCGTCGGTCTCGGCCTCGGCGATGCTCTGGCCCCGGACGAGTATGATCTATTGTTTATTGGCGGGGGACAGGATAGAGAGCAGGCGCCCGTCGCACAGGACCTGTTCGAGACAAAGGGCATCGGGCTGTGGGCGGCTATCGAGGATAATATGCCCGTTCTGGCAGTCTGCGGCGGCTACCAGTTGCTCGCGCATTATTATCGCCCGGCCAATGGACCCGATATGCGCGGCCTCGGCGTCTTCGATGCCTGGACCATCCATAAAGGGCCGCGCTCGCCACGCTGCATCGGCGACATTGCCGTCAGTTGGAACGGCAGTACGCTGGTGGGCTTTGAAAATCATGGCGGGCGCACCTACCTGGGAACGGCCAGACCGCTGGGGCGCGTCCTCAAGGGCTATGGCAACAATGCGGCAGACCATACCGAGGGCGCGGTCTACCGCAATGCGTTCGGCACCTACATGCACGGCTCGCTCCTGCCCAAGAATCCGCACTTTGCCGATTTTCTGATCGGCCTGGCCTTACAACGCACGTATGGCATTGATCTGGCGTTCAGTAAAAGTGAACGTGCCAGCGACATTGAAGGCGAAGGCGATTACGCACTCGCCGAGGAAAATGGAAACGGAAACGGAAACGTCAACGCCAACGGCGCCATAGCGCCGGAGACGAACGTTCTTGATCTTTCAGCCATGCTCACGCCTCTTGATGATCGGTTGGAATGGGAGGCCCACGCGGCCATGCTGGAACGCATGGGATTACAAAAAGCTGCGGTGAGCGCGTTAAGGAATTATCAGGCAAAATAATCATCCAACGACGAGGAATAGCACAATGAGTTTTGATCGGTCACAGCCACGCTGTTCTTTCTGCGGGCGTCGCCCGCCAGAAGTTGGACGGATGGTAGCTGGTCCAGGCGCGGCATACATCTGTGACGCCTGTCTCGAACTCTGTAACGACATTATGCATGACACAGCGCCATTCTCGGCCAAAGCCCTGGAACTGGCCTCGCGTCCCCCGGTGGTGATTGCCGCGCCTCAGGGACTCACGGGCGAAGCGAGCGAAGGCGAGCTTCCGCGCCCCCGCGCCCCCTGGCGTACCGTCAACGTTGAACTGGAACAGAAGCAGCAGGGCATGCTCCTCTTGCTGCACCAGATACAATTTTTCGAGGGATACTTCGAGATTCATTACCTGTGGATGCGGCCACCACTGACCGCAGGCTTCGCCTTTGTGCCGCGTATCATCTTCTTCGTGAAGGATAATACCGGCATGCAGTGGAGTGGTGATCGCGGCGGCATGTTGCTGGCCCGCCCGGATCTGGCCAGCGACCCTAATCACGCCGTCTACCAGGGCAGCGCCCGCTTCCGCCCGCTGCCCTCCAACGACGCCCGCCTGCTGACCATCCGCGCCGCCGACCCATTGGGCCAGTTTGAAGACAGCCCACCCCGTCCCTGGCAGTTTGAAGTCACGATTTAAACAGATTAAACAGACACCGCACAGCAGGCTATCCCTGGCAGGCTAGCCTGCCAGGGATAGCCTGCCGCGCAAAACCGGTTTTGCGCGTTCAGCACTCCGCCATCGCTCTCTTCTACAGGCTCAACAGCACCGACAGTTGGGGCGATAATCAATAATCCTGCCGAAGCGATCAAAATCGAAATGACAGCAATCGAGCAGCATATCCCTGAGCTTCTCTCTGGCCCGCTGCACGCGCGATTTGGCACCAGAGAAAGACAGGCCCAGCAGCTCTCCCATTGCTTTCTGCGTCAACCCCTCGTACTCCGTTAACAGCAGCGCCTGCCGGTATTCGTCTGGCAGGCTGTCTACCATCGCGCGCACGCAAGGAATCAATTCGCGTACCGCGTCGTTGAGCGTGTCCTCGGCTGGCAGTTCTGGCAGGAGCAGCGCGTCTGGCAAGGAGTTTGCCTCCCGCCGGACGCGGTAATAATCGGCGATGGCATTGCGCGTGATCTGATAAATCCAGCTCTCCAGCCGCCGCTCGTCCCGCAGCGTATCGATATGCAGGTGGATCTTCAGGAAAACGTCTTGCAGGATATCCTCCGCGTTTTGCTCATCAGGCACGCGCCGGAGAATGAACTGCTTCAGTCTGCCGTGAAAATCCTCCCAGATTGTCTCTGTTGTTGCTATCATCCTTATCCCTGTTCTCAATCCTTTCTCTGTTCTTGCTGTCATTGCGCCCATCATGATAGCATGATCCATCATGATGGACGCGAGACGCGCAAAAAGGACGCAGGAAGCAGGCGGAGAACTATTCAAGCGTGGGTAAGAGCAGGCCATAGCCTCCTTTGTCGAGGCGATACATGACATTGACGCTGCCGGTGGCTTCATTATAGAAAGGCAGAAACGAGAGGCCCTGCGCCTCCATCTGGGCGATGACCTCCTCGTGATTCATGGGTTTGCCGGGAACGCGGCGAATCTCCAGCACCTGCGACCAGATCTCTTCGTTGCGCTCGTGGCCGATAGTTACCAGCGATTGCTGCGCCTTTGTACGTTTCGCGCCCCGGGCTTGCGCGCCTACCGGTTCCACCTCCCGCTCCTCTAACGCGGAGAGCAAACCGGCGCGCGAGAGCGAAAGCACGCGAATGGGGGGGGTATGATGGCGTATGGTTGTGGTCTGCCGGTCCTTCTGGCGACCAAGTTGCTTGACCACTTTATCCAGTACCACGTCGAGCGCGCTATTGACGTTGGTCGCGCTGACTTCGCCGCGCACAGGATGCGAACCAGCAGGAATAGCCACCTGGACCGTGAAGCGATCCTGCGCGCTGCGCGTCTTCTCTTCCGTGATGGTGATCTCAATGCGAGTATCGCCATCAACCAGGCGGGCAAGGCGTTTTGTCTTGCGCTCAATCATCTGACGCAGTCGGGGAGTGATCTCATACTGTTTGCCCTTGAGAACGATTTGCATTGACAACCCCTCCTTCACAATTCGATCCAACAACGGACAAAGCATCGAAGCAGGCGTTTCTCGAACATCGAAGAAAAACGCTCCCTCCATCTCTCATTATACCATCGACAACTTCATCCGACCCTCACAGACTCATCACGGTATGCTTGCGCCAGGTGAAAAGCATGCTTACAGGGACATCAATAGAGTTTATCGAGCAGGGGCCAGAAATTCTGGGGTTCTGCGGTTGTGCGCCACCAGACAGCGATCTGAAGGCGCGAGTTGTTGAATTGCGGCTCCATCTGCAGGGTTTGCCAGAAGCCGGTCACAATGTTGTAGAGATTCTGCGGGCTGAGATACCAGAGCGAGTGTTTAACGCCAGAAGCATCGGTATAGACGACGTGGGGCGTGTAGGCATCCTGCTCGTCGGTCGCGGCGGCGTCAATCTGCGCGGGGGTCAACTGGCCAAGAATGGACTGAGAAGTCTGAAAGGTCACATCACCATCGAAGACCCAGCCGCCGTTTGCCTGGTGCCAGGTATCGCCATAAAGGGGCAACTCCCAGATGATACGCGGCAGCATCTGCGGCATAGTGTGCAGGGCGTAGGCCAGCAATTGATTGAGCCAGGGATCGCTGACCGTCGGGCCGGGGGTCCAGTACGCCTGGTCAACGGCCATAATGACGATGAAATCGGCGGCGCGACCCAGCAAACTCCAGTTCTCGAAGCCGTTGAGGGTGTAATAGGCATCATGGTCACTGAGCTTGTGCAGCAGGGCGATACCGTAGGGTTTGTGCAACGGGCGTAAAGCGGCCCACACGCGCTGGTTAAAAAGGGCAAATTTCTGCTGAATGTTGGGGTACGTAAGATCGACGCCCTCTAAATCCATAATCACGCCATCGTAACCGCCCTGCACCGTTGTGTTGACAATGGCCTGGATGTAGGCGGCATCAGTGGTCGCCTTATCGATGTAGGCGGCGGCCTGCTGCGTCGTCCATGACTGGTCGGTATCCATCGTCACAGTAAGATAGGCCATGCCGCCCTTGCTGTGGACCAGGCGCACCACGCTATCCATGCTGAGGCTGCCGGGAACGCAGTTGTTGTTCTCGCCCTCAATGAGCTGGCCATTCGTCGGATCGACCCAGCCGCTGCCAATCAGCGCGGCATCAGGGTCGTGGGCCGCGCTGAGCAGATATGCCCGCACGCCGCTGCTGCAATCGCGCCCGAAAATCCAGCTCAGCGAGGCCGTTTTGCCGTTCAAGAGATGGAGCGTGCGCACGGCAGGCGCCTGCTGCACATTCAACTGCTGCATAAGAAATTCAGAGGCGGGCGCGTTGACCAGCGTGTGGCCTGCCAGAATCAAGACAGGCACCAGTAAGAGCAGTGGCACAAAAAAACGCCATTGACTGAACAGCCTGTGACCCGGTCGCATCGCTCGCTTTTCTCCTTATATCTTCCGGCAAAGCAAAACGTTCCTCTTACTGACTTTTCCTGAAGAACATCATAGCACAGCCGGGCAGCAAAAGGAATTTTTCTGGGAAAAATGGGGTACATGAAAAAATATTTAGAAAAGGCCGGTTTTTGCGTCAGGGAGCGACCGACAAAATGAACATTTTCTCATCTTTTGTAAGCGATAATTCAGACAATATTCACGCATTGATGGTATTCTGTGTAGCAGATTGACGCTGATTGTTGTAACATGTATGTACATTGTTAAAAACTGGGGAAGGGATTTGTTTTATGACGCAGCTTCCAAGTAACCAGCACATTACGTATCAATTGCAGTACCGCAAGTGCGGCAAAGAGTCGTGCAGCACGTGCCGCACCGGGCAGGGGCATGGCCCCTACTGGTATGCCTACTGGCGCGACGGCTCTCGCCTGCGCTCAGGCTATATCGGCAAAGTGCATCCATCGCAGCTCGGCCTCAACTTCCCGGTAGCCGCGCCCATCTCCGGCGCAAGCGGCAGGCGAGACGGCGGCCACATCGAGTCCGGGCAAATCCCTACCCACGCCTGACTGGAAGCGCAAACTGTGAGGTCTCCTGCCTGTGTTGCTCTCTGTGGTACAATAGGTCTGGTTATAAACGACGTATCAGCATATCCGGGAGAGCGCAGGCATGAAGTGTCCATTCTGCGGAGGCACCGAGTCACGGGTGAAAGACTCGCGTGACATCGGGGACGCCATCCATCGCAGGCGTGAATGTGAACACTGCAAGGGACGATTCAGTACCTACGAACGAGTTGAGAAATTTCAGTTGCTGGTAATCAAACGGGATCAAAGGCGCGAGCCGTTTGACCGTGAGAAGCTATATATCGGCATGCGTAAGGCGTGTGAGAAACGTCCGCTGCCGGCCGGTGAAATCGAGAACGCCGTCGAGGAAATCGAGCAGGAACTCTACCGCCTGGGAAAACAGGAGGTAGCCAGCAGCGTGATCGGCGAACTGGTGATGGAGCATTTGCGCAGCCTGGACAAAATCGCCTATATCCGCTTTGCCAGCGTCTATCGCTCCTTCGCCGACGTGCAGACCATGTTCGAGGAGATTCAAAATCTGCTCAACCCCGATAACCGCACAGAACGAAACTCCACTGACAACGGGAGTGAGTAGAGGGGTTGAGACGTGTCATGCTTCGCGCCCGCTCAGTATCCAGTTGAACTTGCCAGCGTAGCCCCACAGGTGGATGCTTCGCGCCCGCTCAGCATGACACACCTGCGCCCCCCTGTTCTAAAGCGAGGTAGGTAAGGATGGAACGGCAGGGCGACCGGCAGGCTCGCCCCGGCCCTCGCCCGCTTGCTCCAGGCCGCCGAAGCGCGTTGGAGGATTGAAACTAGCCCTGCGTATGGCCCGGTTGCTGGACGTTGCGCAGGCGGTGGCTGAGAACGGAGAGCAGTTTGAGGCCGATTTCAGGGTTGCTGCGCAGAGCGGCACGGAACTCCCAGACAGGCAGCAGCACTGCCGTTACCTCATCTTCGGCAATCACGTTGGCCGAACGGGGTAAATCGTCCAGCAGGGCCATTTCGCCAAGCACGTCGCCGGGACCAACATGGTTCAATGTCACTTCCGCACGGTCAGGGTCTTGCTCCTGCGTCACCTTTGCATGGCCCTTCGTGATGATATACAGGCCTACTCCCGTATCACCCTGCTTCATAAGCGTTGTCCCAGGCTTATAGGTGCGCTCCTGACAACTCTTCGCCAGCGTTTGCAATTCCTTCTTGCTCAGATCGGCAAAAAGCGGTACCTGTCTCAAAGTCTCTTCGTTCATGCTTCCTCTCTCCTTACAGGAAATAATACCAGAATCAAAGAAATAGTTCGCGCCCGATGTCCCACGCTATTTTACCACAACTCTTCTGCATTGCCTACTGGCAATCTGCCGCGCTGCCGCGCGGTCTGCCAGCCAGACGCCTGCTGTGTTTTGACTTTCGCGTCAGGACGCATTACAATGAATGAAACATGGAATCCAGATCAAAGCAGGAGTATTCCTCTTCTTCAGAGAGGAAATAGAATAGAACAATATGACAACACAGGATACAAAAGCTGCGGAACAGAGCTGGCAGCGTGGGATCGAGGCCCTCAACGAGGGCAAACTGGATGTGGCATCAGAGGCATTCAACGATGCTGAGATACGGTTTCGCCTGGCGGGTGACTACAAACGCGCCGGGGATAGCCGCTTCTTGCTGGCGGATGTGCAGCGGCAGAACAATCTGCTGGACAAAGCGGCGAGCAGTTACCGGCGCGCCATCAAGCTCTACCAGGAGGCGGGGCGACCGCTGAACGAGGCCGGGGCGGAGCTGGCGCTGGGCCACGTCGAGCGACAGATGGCCCACCTGGATCGCGCGCAGGATGCTTATGAAGATGCGGGCAGGCTCTACAGCGCCGAACGCGATGCGCAGGGGGAGGGTAATGTAGCCCTGGCGCTGGGCCATATCAATCTGCAACGCGGCCTTTATGAGCGTGCGGCAGCATACTATCGGCAGGCTATCGATAAATATGCTGTTTCCCATGATAGCATCAACGAGGCGGATGCGCGGCGCAGCCTGGCCGATATTCAGCGCATCCTGCGCCAGTTTGCCGGGGCCACCGCCGATTACGAGCGCGCCCTGGAGGTGTACCGGGCCAACCGCGATAACTTCGGCGTGGTGGATGCCCTGCTCGGTCTGGGGCGCATCTATCTCGACGAGCTACAACTCGATCGGGCCAGCAGTACGTTTGCCGAAGCAGTGAATCTGGCGCGAGTGATCGAGTACGAACTGGGCGAGGCCGATGCCAACTTCGGCCTGGCAGAGGTCTCCCTGCTGCACGGGCGCGTCGATCAGGCGCTCATCAGCACGCAGTCGGCGCTCCAACGCTATACGGACATGCAGAACGCGCTGGGAGTCGCTAACGCCAATCGCCTGCTCGGCGAGATCAACATGCGGCGCGGCCAGCTTGCTTACGCCAGTTCCATGACGGAGCGCGCGCTGCGTACCTACAAATCGCTTGCCTATCGCGAAGAGGTGGCGGATACCACCGTCAATCTGGGCGAGATACAGCGCCGCCAGGGCCTGCTGGAACGGGCGGCCAGAACCTTTGACGACGCGCAGCGTGTAGCGCAGGCAACGCAAGATGTGAAGGCAGAAAGCCGCGCCCTGCTCGGCCTCGGCGACATCTACCGCCAGCAGGGACGCACGGTGCAGGCGCGGCTCGTGTACCGGGAAGCGCAGGAGATGCTGGCCCGGATCGCGGAAGCAGCAGGCGTTGCGCAGGCCCAGGCACGGCTGGCAAGCCTGGCCATCTTCGCCGGGCAACTGGGCGAGGCTGCAACCTATCTCAAGCAGGCGCGGGCCAGCGCGAACGACAGCCCCCTCAGCCAGCAGGTTCTGCCGACCCTTCTGCTGGCCGAGGGACAGTTGCTGCTGACCGAAGGCGATTTCACCCAGGCCGAGGCGCGCTTCAGCGACGCCCATAACCAGGCCGAGGGGCAGCAGGAGCCGCTGATCGGGGCCGAGGCGCTGCTCGGCATGGCGCGCTCGCGGCTGGCTCGCAATGAACTGGACATAGCCGCTTCAACCTTCCAGCAGGCCGGTCGCCAGTTCCAGTTGCTTGAAAGCCTCAACGGCGACGGCGCCGCGCTGCTCGGTATCGCGCAGACGCTGATCGGACGTGGAGAACAATGGGAAGAGGCCATCGAGCAATGCGAAGCGGCTCTGGCCCGCTTTAACCAGAGCGACGACCTCGTCGGGCAGGCCGATAGCATGCTCTCGCTTGGCCTCGCGCGCCGGGGCAGCGGGCAACTGGACGAGGCGCAGAGCGATCTGGAACAGGCCCTGACACTCTACCGCCAGCAGCAGCAGCCCCTGGGCGAGGCCGATACACAGTATGCACTGGCAGGAGTCTGGCTGGCGCGCCACGAACCGGCACAGGCCTTGACCGCCATGAACAGGGCCATTGAACTGGTCGAACAGGTCATGAAGACGCTCACCACCGCACAACAATGGACAACGTTCCTTCGTCAATATAGTGAGTTGTATGCGCAGGCCGCTATTACGCTCGTCCTCCTGCAACAGGAGGAACAGGCGCGCACCCTGCTCACCGGCTATGTACGCATCGCCGGAGCAACAGAGATTGCCCGGCAGATCAAAGACTACATCGCGAGCATTCCAACCGGCGGCGAAGAGATGAGCAGGGAAGAAAGCGAGCGGAACAAACAACTGGCCACACGACTCAAACAGTTGATTCAGGGGTTATAATAGCCTTGTTATCAGCAGCAAAACGGCCTATTATGTATGAAGGAGCAGATTCGGGTAGGAGGATTTTCTGATGAGTTTTCGTTTTGTTCGAGGTAATCCACAGGCACCAAAAGGCCATGCCATCTTTTACGCCACCAGCAGCGTCGATTCACGGGCCGTTTTTTGCACCTATTGCGTTGTTCCGCCCACTCCGCTCTCCCTGGCCAAATACCTGCCATCCTTCCTGGCTGCGCAACTGCCGCCGGAAGAACTGCGCCAGGCGACCAATGTCCCCGTGATGCCTATTCCACCCATGCTGGAGGAGGGGCGCAGCCTTGAGCAACTGCGTGTGCTGGCCGAGCGGCGCGACGACGACCTGTGCGACCTGGGAACCGTCAATGCCAGGGACGAGGCGGCGCGCATGCAGCTGGTGGCCGAGGGCTGTCAGGAATATGGCCTGCTGTATGTGAAATATATGCAATCCGCCGGGGAGCTGCCCACGCTCGAAGAGGCCGGGGAAGAGGAGCTGCCAGCCCTGGATGAACTGGACGCTGAAGAACTGCTCTTACAATCCATGACCGACCGGCAGCGCCTGGCAGAACTGGGCAAGCTGGTGGGCATGGCCCGCTACGCGCTGGAGGGGCGCGATAGCGGCCTGCTTCAGGAAACGCGCCGGAAAATGCAGCGCATCGCCCGCTTCCTGCCGGAAAAGTACCGCGCCTCCGACCTGCTGGCGGCTGCCTTCACCCCCGGCGACCGGGGCGCCAGGCTCGCGGAACTCTACATGGAACGCGGCCTCAAACTGGCCGACGAAGAGTATGCTGAGATTCCGCGCATCGATCGCGCTATTCGCGAACTGCAAGAAACAATCGATCAGCAATAACACCCATCTTTTTTCAGGAGTGATTTTATGGCACTAGTAGGGATGAGAGCCGATATCTCGGCTCTCCTTGACGCGCTTGTCTATGGCAACACTGAGCAAATTATTTCCGCCACTCGCGAACTGTTGCGCCAGGGCGATCTTGCTTACAAGCTGGCCGGACGTATCGGCATGATTGCCTGTCACGGCGACCCCGACGGTCACGCCATCCTGACGCTGACAGCAGCCAGCATGCTCAGCTTCTGGCTCAATTCGCTGCCGCGCGGGCCAGAGTATGATCTGCTGCATCGCGAGCGAGAAATTGCCGTCCTTACCCCGGCGTTCGTCGGCACGCTGCCAGCCGTGCGGGCAGGCCGCAATACGCAGGACACCTACCCTGAGCCGTTCTTCCCCAGCGACCTACCGGAAGATAAGACAATGGCCGATATGATGCACGAGGCCGTCTTCAACAACGACCCCGCGATGGTCGAACGCCTGCTCTTCGGCCTCTATGGCACTGGCGCGGATTATCGCACCATGCTGGTGCGCATCTACGACGGCATCTCTACCACCTTCCAGCATGGCGGCCATCCCCTGACCTTCGCGGTACGCGGCTCGCAGCTGCTCGATGCTGTCGAATGGGGGGACCGCGCCCCCAATTATATTCACTGGCTGACGCCCCATCTGCCGCTGCACACCGAGGAGCCGGACTGGGTCAATACCGTGCGCGCCTTCCTTGCCGACCCGGCCCATAGCGTCGCCAGCTATCGCACGCGGCTGGCCGCGCCGAAGAACGAAAATGCCCTGCCGCTGCGCTCCCTGATTACGGGCAATGCCGACGCCGAACAGATCTGCCAGGGCGTCTATAACGCTCTCATCCCCGGTGGCGCGTCCGCGCGCGGCGTTGGCTCCGTCATCTCGATGGCCGCCGCCGACGTGATGCAGAAGGTCGGCGATGGAGACCGCGAAGCCTTCATCAAGGCCGCACATGGCCTGCTCTTTGCCGCCGCCACCCGCGTTGTTTTCGCCCAGCTTCAGGATATCGAGGCGATGCCCCTGCTCTTCACTGCCGCCGTGTATGTCAACGCGCTCAGCAAGGAACTCGGCGAGCAAAAGGGGCCTGCGCAACCGCCAGCCTCGCTCGGCCTCGGCGGTGGCCTGCTCGCCCCTGCCCTGCTCGATACGCTCACCCGGCAACTGCTTGACCGCGATCTGGATGGGGCATTCGGCACAGCCCGTCGCTACCTGCGCCTCGGCCATGATGCGCGCGCCCTCTTCGCCACCGTTGGCCTCGTCGCCTCGCAGGCCGATGCCACCCTCGATCAGGGCCATACGCTGCAAATTGTGCAGGCTGCCGGTGAGGAATTCATAGCATGGCCCAGAGATCTGGCCTCTACCAGCGCCGATAGCATCCTGTATGTCGCCCTGCGCGCCGCTGCCTTCCCGCAGCGTAATGCGCTGGTTCCCATTCCACTACCAGAGTAGCAAGCCATGCATCAGCAGGCTAATCGCCGCGCCTGGCAGGCCACCCGCCAGGGGTGGCCCCATCAGCGGTAACGGAAGCCCGTGCGCGCGCCTGGCAGGCCATCCGCCAGGGGTGGCCCTACTATATACGACCCCTTCACCAGCGGCACGAACGCCTCGTGTATAGTAGGGCCACCCCTGGCGGGTGGCCTGGAGCGGCCTGCGGCGGCCTTCAGGTAACGCTTCTGGGGTCTCCCCTGGCCGCAGGCCTGCCCCGCGCGGCGGTGGGGTACTTACGGTGAACGCCTATGAGGCCGACCTGCGGATGGGCGGAGCTGGAAACACAACGAAATTACCAAATCTATTTATCAAGGAGCGGGAAGATGCCAGTTCTCAAAATAGACCGGAAGATATTTGCGCCGTTTTTTCTCTGCCTTATCGTTTTATCGCTCTCTTCCTGTACGCTTTTTGGCGGCAACACTTCCATCAGGTTGGTGAAAGCCCCGGCCTCAAAACAGGTCTACACTGAACCGGAGACCGGCATCTCCGATTTCACCACGCTGGACCCGGCCCTTGCCACCGATCAGCCTTCTACCGCCGCCATTTCTATGATCTTCACCGGGCTGGTCTCGCTCAACGATAAGTTGGAGGTGCAGCCACAGCTGGCGCAAACGTGGAGCCTCGGCAACGACGGCCTGACCTGGACCTTCCATCTCAAAGCGAAACTGAAGTTCAGCGATGGCAAGCCGCTGACCGCCAGCGATGTCATCTACAGCCTCGACCGCGCCCTGCAGCCCGCCACGCAGTCGAGCATCGCCCCCATCTATCTCGCGCTCATTAAGGACTCCGATCAACTGCTGGCAGGCAGGGTTTCAACGCTGATCGGCGATAGCCTGCTCGCGCCCAATGCCTCCACGGTGCAGATCATCACGCGCAAGAAGGCGGCCTATTTCC
>Ga0209810_1001240_pt1 | contig 40848 bp, 37 predicted proteins | sample Coa_R1_7_FD_187159 | JGI IMG/M metagenome (GOLD analysis project Ga0209810, IMG submission 187159) | Surface soil microbial communities from Centralia Pennsylvania, which are recovering from an underground coalmine fire - Coalmine... | ecosystem: Environmental > Terrestrial > Soil > Unclassified... | reverse complement strand
AGGCCAAAGGCCGAACTTCCGCCACTAGAGCGAGGCCGCTGCGCGACGAAGAGAAGTCATGCGGTCAAACCCGCGAATATCAGAATGATCAAACGTCGCACAATCGGTCCCGTCTCTGCCTTTATCCCGGAGAGAGCAACAAACTCACAACCCCCTCAACACAGGGGGCAGGAGAATCTTTTTCTCTTGACAACTGTCAGCCATATCAGAATCTTTTTCTCTTGACAACTGTCAGCCATATCGGATTCCCGCTTTGATCCCCGGTTCAGGGATCGATCTGAGTGGAAGTGTTCTTCTTGTACCACGTGCCTCTCGGCACGATGTGCAGATTCGCGGGAATGACGACAAAAGAATGAACGGCTCAGCCAAAATTGACCCACTACCGGACGGATTGATCTGTTGCTGCGAATCGTGTGACAATAGATATAGAGTTGCTCGAAAGGAGCAGTATGGCCGTAAGAAAACGTCCCCGCAGGACCGAGCCTGGCGCAAAGGGTTCAGCGAAACGGCCGACCCATGACATCATTGTCATCGGCGCGTCGGCCGGCGGCGTCGAGGCGCTGAAGGAGTTGGTCCGCTGCTTTCCTCCTGATTTGCCCGCGTCGATCTTCGTGGTGATTCATGTCCCGCCGACCGCGCCCAGCATCTTGCCCGAAATTTTAAGTCGATGTGGTCCGCTCCCGGCGATCCATCCGGAAAACGGAGATGCGATCGAGCCGGGCCGGATCTATGTCGCTCCGCCGGAACATCACCTCACCCTGGAGCGGGGGGTCATCCGGGTGATGCGGGGCCCGCGCGAGAACGGCCATCGACCGGCGGTCGATCCGCTCTTCCGCAGCGCCGCGCGCGCCTATGGCCCCCGTGTCGTCGGCGTGGTTTTGACCGGAGCGCTCGATGACGGAACGGCCGGCCTGATGTCGATTAAATCGCGCGGCGGGTTGGCGGTCGTCCAAGATCCCAACGAGGCTGTTGTGCCTGAGATGCCCCGCAGCGCGATCGCCCATCTTAAAGTCGATTATATTCTTCCGCTCTCCAAGATTTCTTCTTTGATTGCTCGACTGGCCCGAGAACCGATCGTCGGAAAGGAGGTTGTGGCCATGGAAGCGAAAAAGCTGATAAAACCCTCAGCGATTACCTGTCCGGAATGCCACGGCTCGATGGTCGAGTCGGAGGCCGGCGGTCTGGTCCAATTTAAATGCCATGTAGGGCACATTTTCTCCATGGACGGTTTGGCAGTGGCGCAGGCCGAGGCATTGGAGGCGGCTCTTTGGGCAGGGGTGCGCGCGCTCGAGGAGAGCGAGGACCTCGCAAGGCGGATCGCCTCCCGGTCGGAGCGGAAGATTGCGGAGCGCTTGATCGAGAAAGCCGAGGCGATGAAGTCGCACGCGCAACTGCTCAAAAGAATGCTTCTCGGGGGAGACTGGATGCTCGCTTACGATGAGACCTACCCCCCCCCGAAAGCAGACCGGAAAAACGAAGAAAGAACGAAGAAAGTTCATAAATAAAGGTATCGGATATTTACGAACTTTCTTCTTACCTTCCTCCCCGATCTTGTTTTATTCCCTGAATTCCTCCGGAAGCGACTCTATTCGCCCCCTCGCGGCTCGATCTCTCGATTGTTTCAATGTAGAATCTTTCGAAAAATTGTGCTAGTGTGCCAAATAGAGACAAAATTGTATCGAGACGATAAACTCTCGACCGACAGGCATGAAATAAACATGAAATAAAAATGAAGAAAAAGAAAACCAAGAAGGAGGCCTCCGGGAAAAGATCGGTTCGACGTACCACTCCCGGCACAACGGCATCTAAGAAATCGACTGTGGATGCCAGTGCGCTTTGCGTCGTCGGAATCGGTTCCTCGGCCGGAGGGCTGGAGGCGCTCGAGAAGTTCTTTGATCATCTTGCTCCGAACTCCGGCGCCGCCTTCGTGATCATTCAGCACCTCGATCCGGCCCGCAAAAGCATCATGCCCGAACTGTTATCCCGCCACACCGAAATGCCGGTCGTTCCTGCGGAACACCGGATGTTGCTCATGCCGAACACGGTTTATGTGATTCCGCCGGGCAAATACCTTTCTCTCTTTCACCAGACGCTCCATCTGAGTAACCTCAACAAAGATCAGGAGGTTCGCTTCCCGATCGACCGCTTCTTCCGCACCCTGGCGGAAGACTGCGGCCCGCGGGCGGTTTGTATTATCCTCTCCGGCACAGGGACCGACGGGACGCTCGGACTCAAAGCGGTCAAGGCAGCCGGCGGATTGACGATGGTGCAGGAGGAGAGCTCGGCGAAGCATAGCGGCATGCTTCGCAGCGCCATCGCGACCGGAAGTGTCGACCGTATCCTGCCGGTGGAGGAGATGCCGAAGGAGCTGATCCGGTACGTTCGGCATCCCTACATTTTAAAGGGGGCCCTCGAACCGCAGGCGGTCGAGCCGACCTTCCTCGATCGTTTGGACAAGATCTTCATGATCATTCGGTCCCAGACCGGGCACGACTTTTCCCTCTACAAGCGGAACACCATCTCTCGGCGGATCGAGCGACGAATGGCCCTCCTTGAAATTACGAAGATCGCCGATTATATCCGCTATCTTCAACAGAACCGGGCCGAAGTCGACGCCCTTTACAAAGAGTTCCTGATCGCGGTCACCAGCTTTTTCAGAGATCCGGAGGCGTTTGATGCCCTTCAAAAGGTCGTCCTTCCAGCGATTCTGCAAGGAAAGGATCCCGAGGGTTCGGTCCGGATCTGGGACGCCGGCTGCACCACCGGCGAAGAAGCCTACTCGCTTGCGATCCTTCTGGCTGAGGAGATGGAGCGGCTCGGCCGTCACTACAAGGTTCAGATCTTCGCGACCGATATCGACGAAGAGGCGCTCGATTTTGCGCGGGCGGGACTTTATCCCGATTCGATCGCCGTCGATGTTTCCGCCCAGCGGCTGAGCCGGTTTTTCGAGAAGGAGGAGAACAACTATCGGGTGAAGAAACAGATCCGGGAGATGATCATCTTCGCCAAACAAGACCTGATCAAAGATCCCCCCTTTTCGAAGCTCGACCTGGCCGTCTGCAGAAACGTGTTGATCTACCTCGGCGGCGTTTTGCAGAAGAAGATTATCCCTCTTTTTTACTATACTCTGAATCCGGGAGGATATTTGATGCTCGGCCCTTCCGAGACGATCGGGGAGTACTCGAACCTCTTCGCATTGTCCGACAAGAAATGGAAGATCTTTTACAAAAAAAGTTCTCCGCGGGTCCCCGTGGGGCTTCCTGCGGTTCCGCTGGCGACTCCAACAGAGGAGTTTCGTGGGAAAAAAAGGGAAGATCTCTTTCCCAAAGCCGATCTTGCCCAAGCGGCGGACAAACTCCTGCTCGACGAATATGCGCCTCCCTCCGTGATCGTCAACGAAAAGTTTGAAATCGTTCACTTCCGGGGACAGACCGGGCCGTATCTGGAACTTCCGACCGGTGCGGCCTCCTTCAATATTTTAAAGATGGTGAACGAGGAGCTTCGGATCGAGCTGCGCAGCGCCCTCCATAAGGTGTTTACAAAACGGGAGAAGGTGGCCCGTTCCCAAATCCGCTTCGAAGGAGAGGGAAAGGTCCGGACGATTCGCCTGACGGTTCAATCGTTCCCGCAGAAAACGATGGAGGGGTTGGCGATGGTGATCTTCGAAGAGATCGCGACCCTTCCTTCGGGTGATTTGGGACAAGCGGCCGACCGGCCGGTGCAGGTCGATCAGCGCACGAACGATCTGGAAAATGAATTGAACGCCACCAAGGAATCGCTACAGATGACAATCGAGGAGCTGGAGACCTCGAATGAAGAGCTGCAATCGACCAATGAAGAGCTGCAATCGACCAATGAGGAGATGCAGAGCTCCAACGAAGAGTTGGAGACCTCCAAAGAGGAGCTCCAGTCGATCAATGAGGAATTGGTGACGGTGAATGCCGAGCTTCAAAACAAGATCGAGGAGCTCTCGCAATCCAACAACGATATGCTGAATCTTCTCAGCAGCACCGAGGTCGGAACGATCTTTCTCGACAATGCCCTTCGAATCAAGCGCTTCACCCCCGCGACGACAAAGATCATCCCCCTGATTCCGTCCGACTTCGGCCGGCCGATCAGCCATATCGCCGCCAATCTCCTCTATGAAAATCTCAGCGAAGACATCAGTCAGGTACTGCGGACGCTGATTTTCAAGCAGAAAGAACTTCAAACCCGGGAAGGGGAGTGGTATTTAATGAAAATCTTTCCGTATCGGACGGAAGAAAATCGGATCGACGGAGCCATCATCACCTTTATCAACATCAGCGAGTTCAAAAAAATAGAAGCCGCCCTACAAGCGCATGTCGAGTATACGAACCGTCTCACCGAAGCGATCGGGCAGCCTTTGGTGGTTCTCAACAAACGATTGCGGCTTTTATCGGCTAATGAAAGGTTCTACAGAATTTTCCAGATTCGAAAAGAAGAGAGCGACGGTCAGCTCCTCTTCAATCTCGCGGGAGGGCGAATGAATATCCCGGCGCTGAAGAATGTGGTCGAAGAGATGGTCGAAGGGGGCTCCCCGGATCGCGTGATTGAAGTGGAACACCCCTTTTCCCATATCGGGAAGAAGCGTCTCAAAATCGATCTTCACCGAATCAAATTGAAAGAGAAGGCCGTCCTGGGGGAAGAAGAATTGATCCTCCTTCTTTTCGAAGAGCTCGCAAGCAAGTAAACATTTTAAAAACATCTCAAGCAGGGCGGCATGGAGATCCCTCCGAAAATCGAACAGAAGCGAAAGATTAAAAAGAGATCCTCTTCTCTCAAAGTCAGTCCACGGGGAGTCCGTGAAAATAGCGAGGGGCCAACCCTTTCTCTGGCTGAGGTCGAGCAGATTGTCGATTCGCTCCGTGAGCATCAGCATGAACTTGAAAGGCAGAATGAAGAGCTTCGGCGGACCCAGTCGGAGCTAGAGGCCTCTCGCAATCGTTACTCCGATCTCTACGATTTCGCTCCGGTCGGCTACTGGACCCTGGATCGAAACGGTTTGATTTTGGAGGTGAACCTCAAAGGGTCGGAGTTGTTGGGAACCCACCGGGAAATGCTGCTGAAGAGGCCTATTCACTTTTATGTTTGCAAAAGGGATCGTCCGCTCTTCAATGCGCATCTGAGAAATCTTTTTAAGGAAAAAAGAAAACAGACTTGTGAGATTCAATTTCAGACGAAGAACGGTCTTCCTTTTTATGCTCAGATGGAAAGTATCTTCGTTGAAGATTGGTCGATGGGGCCGGTCTGCCGGACGGTCATCAGCGATGTGACCGATCGAAAGCAGGCGGAGGAAGAGCGCGCGCAGCTCTTGACGCAGGAGCAGGCGGCTCGCGCCGAGGCCGAGCGGATATGCTGGCGCCTTACTTTTCTGGCCGAGGCGAGCGAGATTCTCTCCGACTCGCTCGATTATGAGACGACCCTCGCCCGTGTGGCGCGTTTGACCATTCCTTATTTGGCGGATGCGTGCGTCATCGACCTTTTGGAGAAGGATCAGTCGATTCGGCGGGTGGCGGTGGCGGCGGCCGATCCAGCCAAGGAGACGCTGGGGTGGGAGTTGATCCGGCGCTACCCTCCCGGACCGGAGAGCCCCCATCCGGTTCGGCAGGTCCTCCTGTCGGGAAAATCGATCGTCCTTTCTGAAATTCCGGATCATCTGGTCGAGGCGGTTGCGCGGAGCCCCGAGCACCTCCAGTGGGCTCGCTTGCTTGGGCTCAAATCGGTGGTTGTGGCGCCGCTCTTGGCCCGTCGGAGTGTGCTCGGCGTCGTCTCCCTGATCATGGCCGAAAGCGACCGACGTTATGGACAAGAAGAACTCGCATTGGCCGAAGATCTTGCGCGTCGCATCGCCGTTACGGTGGAGAATGCGCGCCTCTATGAGGCGGCGCAACAAGAGCTTCTTGAGCGCAAGCGGGCGGAGGAGGCGATTCAGGCGATGAACCGGATCCTTGAGGAGAAGAATGAGAGGATTGAGGAGGCAAGCCGCGCGCGCAATCTTTTCTTCTCCTACATGTCCCATGAACTCAAAACCCCGGTCAACAGCATTCTCGGCTTCACGCAACTGCTTCGAAACGGCACCTATGGCTCCCTCACTCCAAGGCAGGTGGGGGCCGTGAACCGGATTCACAATAATGCCGGAGAGCTGGTCCATCTGATTAACAACATATTGGATTTGGCGAAGCTGGAATCGGGGAGAAAGGGGAAGCAGGTGATGGAGGTCAACCTCAGAGAGCTCTCTGAGAGAGTCCTCCTGAGCTTCGAGCCGCTGTTGCAGGAGAAGGGGCTGCTGTTGCATAAAGAGATCGACCCTGCCCTGTCGGAGAAGTTTCTGACCGACCCGATGCAGGTAAGGAGCATCCTCACCAATCTGCTCTCCAACGCGGTCAAGTTCACCGAGCAGGGGGAGATCCGGCTGCGGATAAAACGATGGTCCGAAAAGGGCGCGATCTTAGAGATCTCCGACACGGGGGTGGGAATTGAGTCGGTTCACCTGAAAAAAATTTTCGAAGAGTACGAACAGCGGGTCATTGTGCGCGAGGTGCATGGAAAGTACACGGGGGGAACCGGGTTGGGATTAGCGATTGTAAAGAGAATGGTCGACGCCCTCGGCGGAAAAGTCGAAGTCACCAGCACCCCAAAACAGGGTTCCACTTTTACGATCTTCCTTCCAGAGCAGATTTCGAATGAGTCGGGGTTGTCTCTTCCTTCCATTCGATGAGCATCGACCCACGTGACCCACGGCCATTCAAAACGCTTAAATCCTCGATTCCCGATGGCGCAGCCAAAGAGTTGGACTCGCTCAATCGATCTTGCCTCACCCGATCCGATGGGTAGTGCGTCAATTTGCGCTGAGGGTTGAATTTTTGACCGTCATTCCCGCGCAAGCGGGAATCCAGAAGCCCTAAACCTAAGATCACTGGATTGCTTCGCGAAGCGATCAGTGACGCTACGCGTATTAGGGAAGCGCTTTCCCGATTAAATATTCGGGAATGACAAAATTAAACTGACGCATTACCATCCGATGAAAGCGCTTGCTTTCCGAAGAGACATTCCTGTATAATGCCAAACTTGTTTCGTCCTTTTCGGATATAATTTAAAAAACTTCTCTAACAGAATCGAGGATAGAAGAATGGCTCAAACGATGACCGCCGAAATGCCGCGCCTCAAACGAGCGGTGGACTATCCGTCCATCATGATTTTCTCGGCGCTTTCGATCGTGATGCTGGTCGGTGTTCCTGTATTCGGTTACTTTTTTGACTATAGCTGGCTGGACTGGACGATGTTCGGTATTTTCTATGTGGTTTCCGGAATGGGGATTACGGTCGGCTACCACCGCCTTATTTCTCACCGAAGCTTCACCTGTCCCGATGCGGTCAAGGTCGGTTTCCTCATTGCCGGAGGGTGGGCGCTCGAGAATTCGGCGCTCAAATGGTGCGCCGACCATGTTCGGCACCATGCCAATGTCGATAAGGAAGCCGATCCTTACAATGCCAAGAAAGGATTTTGGTACAGCCATATCCTCTGGATCTTTCTGAAAGATCCCTATGCCGATGATAAATATGCGGCGATCTTTAGAAAAGATAAACTCGTCATGTGGCAGCATCACAATTATCTCTGGGTCGTCCTCTCCGGTTTTGCCCTTCCGGCGCTGGTCGGGTTTATTCATCGCGGATGGATCGGAGCGCTCTCCGGCTTTCTCTTGGCAGGCGTTTTGAGAACCTTCTTGGTCCTGAATTCGACCTTCTGCATCAACTCGATTTGCCACCTGTGGGGAGAGCAGCCGCACGGCACCCAAAACAGCAGCCGGGACAGCTGGTGGATCTCGCTCATCACTTTCGGCGAGGGATATCATAACTACCACCACACCTATCCTCGCGATTATCGAAACGGACCGAAGTGGTATAACTTCGATCCCTCCAAGTGGTTGATCTTCAGCCTCTACATGGTCGGCTTGGCAAAAGATCTCTCCTATCGCACCGAGACGAACTAGCTGAGAAGGGGGTAGGAGATAACGGGATAGATGAATACGGGATCAGTAATCTGTTTTTATCCCCTATCTCTTAACCCCTCTACCCCTCTGCCCCTTTCCCTCGTCCTCATCCAATCCATATTTTCCTGGCCCATCTTCTCTGATGACCCCTCTCTCTACGGATCTTGACACCCTGTTCAATCCCGCTTATTATTCCGTGATATGAAAAAAATCTACCTCGATCATATTGCGGCGACGCCGCTCCTTCCGGCGGCGCGCGAAGCGATGCTCCCTTTTCTCACGGAGCACTTCGGCAACCCGCAGAGTCGCCACGCGGCGGGAGAGATTCCGCGAAGAGCCGTTGCAGAGGCCCGCAAGCGGGTGGCCGATCTGATCGGCTCCGAGACGCGGGAGATTATTTTTACCGCTTCCGGAAGCGAAGCGAACAATCTTGCGATAAAAGGGGTCCTCGGCGCGCGCCAGAAGAAGGGGACCCACATTATTACTTCCGTGATCGAACACTACTCCGTCGCCCACCCGTTGAAGCATCTGGAGCGGGAGGGCTATGCGGTCACCTGGCTTCCGGTCGATCGAAAGGGGCGGATTCGTCCGGAGCAGGTGGCGTCCGCGCTCCGAAAAGAGACGGCGCTCGTCTCCATCCTCCATGCCAATAACGAGATCGGAACCGTGCAGCCGATTCAAGAAATTGCCGCAATCACCCAAGAGGCGGGGGTCCTCCTTCACACCGACGCGGTTGCAACGGTGGGGGTGATCCCCTTTCAGGTCGATTCGATCGGGGTTGATCTCGCCTCTTTCTCGGCGCAGCAATTCTATGGGCCGAAGGGGGCGGGGGCGCTCTACGTTCGGCTTGGAACGCGCATCCACCCTCTGATCGAAGGGGGTATTCAAGAAGGGGGACGGCGGAGCGGCACCGAAAATGTCGCGGCGATCGTTGGGATGGGAGTCGCCGCCCTCGAAGCGCGCAAGCGCCTTCATGCCGAAGCGCCCCGCTTGGCGGCGCTGCGAGACCGGCTCATCGTCGGACTGCTGGAGCGGGTTCCGTTGATTTACCTGACGGGAGATCCGATTCACCGACTTCCCCACATCGCCAGCTTTGCGATGGAATATGTCGACGGCGAAGCGCTCATCCGAATGCTGGAGAAGCAGGGGATCATTGCCGCCAGCGGATCATCATGCAGCGCGGAGGCGTTGAAGATCTCACCGGTCCTGACCGCCACCGGTCTTCCGGCGAATATCGCGCAGGGAGGGATTGTCTTTAGCCTCGGGCTGGAGACGACGGAGGCCGATATCGGAACCGTTCTCTCCGTCTTTCCTAAGTGCGTGGAACAGATCCGGCAAGTCTCGCCGATATACACAAGCATGTCGCCCCAATAAGGCCGATTTTCGTCGTTGTTTTTCGAACTCAAAGGGATGGCTTATTGTGAGGGAACGAACAGGATGATTTCAGCCGATCAGACACTCGATACATTAGGCCTCTTTTGTCCCATTCCGGTGATCTTGACCTCCAAGAAGATCAAACAGATGGAGATCGACCAGGTGCTCGAGGTCCTCTCGGATGATGAAGGGATCAAGAAGGATATGCCGGCCTGGTGTAAAACCACCGGAAATGAATTTATCGACCTGGTCCAGGACGGGAAGGTCTTCAAGGTTTACGTCAGGAAGAAAAAATAAGTTCGGGGTTGAAGAATCATTTTCTCCAACCCCGCTCCGTTATTCATCCGTTTTATCCAAATCTTCCAGCAGCGCTCTCTTCGTCTCGTCCGAAAGCAACGTCCGTTCTTTATAATTGGGGTGCTCCACCACCAGATAATTTTCCTTCTCGCTTCGGAAGGCTTCGATCATCGTCGGGTTCCATTTGAACCGAAGATAGTGAACCGCGCTGATCTTCTCCTCGGTGCTTCGTCCTCCCTCAAAGAGGGCCGGCACCTTCTTCTTCCCGATCTGAAAGAAGACGACATCGGGCCGGTCGATTCCGATCAGCCGATCCAAAATCTCTTTGATTTTGTCCTGCTCGGTGATCTCGATGAAAAGGGTCGCGGAGAGCTCCCCTTCGTCGGGGATCAGGTCGTTGTAGACGTCGATTTCTTCCTGAACTTTGGCCGGGTCCTGAATCCGCTCCGCCCGAAGCATCTCCTGGATCTGGAAGAGAATCGTGTCGCGGTTTTCGAATGTCAGGGAAACATAGGGGCCGACTTGGACCCGTCTTTTCCTCTTCTCTTCCATGATCGCTTGGCGAAAACCGTCCCGGATCTTCTCGTACTCAGCCAGCGGATAGATCTCTTCAATTTCAATCTTCTCCATAACTCGACTCCCACTTTGAATGAACATTCACGAACGGAGGCGCTTATAAGCCGTATGCTTTTTTCAAAATTTCGATTGGATGAAGCGGCGCTCTCCCCGTCCCCTGGAGGATCTGCATTCCGGCCAGGGGACAGTCGGTGGCGACCAGATCGGGGTTCCCCTCTTCGATGGCGCGGAAGAGCGGCTTGGCCGTCTTCATCGATTCCTCAAAGTATTCTGTTTTAATTCCCCAGGTGCCATCGTGCGCGGAGCACTTCTCGATGACATCGACGGTCGTTCCCGGGATCAGCTTCATCAGGTCGCGCGATTTGTAGCCGATGTTCTGATCCCGAAGATGGCAGGGGATCTGATAGGCGATTTTTCCAACCGAATGTTTAAATTCCTTGTTTAATTTTCCTTCGGAATTGAGCCGCATCAGATACTCGCAGAGATCAAACGTATGCTCCGAGACCAATTTTGCTTCGTCTCCCAAAAGCGCCGGGTACTCTTTCTTCAACATCAAGCTGCAGGTCGGCATCGGGGCGACAATGTCATAGCCGGCGCGGATCGCCTCCTCGAGCGATTGAAGGTTGAACCGCGCTTTTTTTCGGGCCGATTCGATATCGCCGACGTCGAAATAGGGCATCCCGCAGCAGCGCTGCGGAGGCGAGATTACTTCAATATTGTTTTTCTCCAACACCTGCACCGACGCTTTTCCGATGTCGGGGGTGTTGTAATTGACATAGCAGGTATGAAAAAGGGCGACCTTCTTTGCGGCGGACGACGCCGGGGGGCGCTTGTTCTTCGCCTCCCATTCGGTGAAGGTCTCGTTCGCAAATTTGCCGAGTATCCGATCTTTGTGAATCCCGAACCAGCGGTGCAGCAGAAGGCGGACGGCGCGGGTCGAATTGGCCCAGTTCAAAAGGGGGGCGAGCCGCCGTCCCCACCGGCCGACCCAATCGGTGTCGACCAGAATCCGATCGCGGAGGGTGGGGCGTTCGGTTTTCCCCCGCTCGGCCTTTCCGAGGAGCATCAGACGGGGAAAATCGAGATTGAAGTGGTGCGGCGGAGTGTAGGGGCAGTGATTATAGCAGAGCTTGCAGTAGTAGCAGAGGTCGGTGATGTCGTCCTGATCTTTTTTCGTCAGGCTGTCGGCCTCTCCGGTCCGATCATCGATCCGAATGAACATCTGATCGAACGAAGGGCAGAGATTAAAACAGCGGCGGCAACCGTTGCAGATGTCGGCGATGCGCGCGAACTCCTGTTCGAGGGTTCGCTTATTTTCGGAAATGAGGCTCAAGGGATCGGGCGACATAGATGATCCGTTCTTAAAGGCAGGGTGCGCCGATTCTGATCGGCGCACCCTTGGTTTGAGGCAGATGCAGCGTCGGTCGGGAGGAGGTTATTTCCCTTTGATGGAGTCGAGGGCCTTCTGGAACCGACCCGCATGGGACTTCTCGGCGCGGGCAAGTGTCTCAAACCATGCGGCGATCTCATCAAATCCCTCTTCACGCGCCTGCTTGGCGAAGCCGGGATACATCTGCGTATACTCGTAGGTTTCCCCGTCGATTGCAGATTGTAAATTGACGGCGGTGTCTCCCACCGGGGAGCCGGTGGCGGGATCGCCCACCTCTTTCAGAAAATCAAAATGACCGAAGGCATGACCGGTTTCCCCCTCCGCGGTGTCGCGGAAAACACCGGCGATATCAGGTTGCCCTTCGATATCGGCCTTCCGTGCGAAATAGAGATATCGACGGTTCGCCTGGGATTCCCCGGCGAAGGCATGCTTGAGGTTTTCGTGCGTCTTGGTTCCCTTTAATGGTTTTGCCATTTTCCCCTTCCCCCTTTCTCATCTGTTGGATATCCGACCGCCGTTTCATTGCGGTCTGTCGGTTTGGTCTTTTCGGTGCAACCTTGGCAGAGGCCGAAGGCTTCTATTCTCCACTCGTCCACCTGATAGCCTTTTTCCGAAAGACTTCCGGTCAGAGAGCGGTAGTTTGGATAAATATCCTCGATCTTTCCGCAGCGTCGGCAGGTGAAGTGCTCATGGCGGGCGATATTTCGATCGTAGCGTTTTGCGCCAGGGCCGAAGCTGAGCTCGATAATTTCCCCTTGTTCTTTCAAGATGCGAAGGTTTCGGTAGATGGTGGCTTGTCCGAGGTGCGTGTCGATCTCTCGGACCCGGGCAAAAAGTTCCTGCGCGGTCGGATGGGTTTTCATCTCGGAGAGGGTCTCGAGAATCATCTGCCGCTGGCGGCTTTTTCGAAATGGAGGGCGCATCCGATCACTCTTAATAATAAGAATGATTCTTAATAAACTATGAGGCCCCCTTTTGTCAATCCCTCCTCCTCTTCTGCTTTCCGAGCAGGACCGAAAGGGTCTGATCTTCATTGTTGACGACGGCGATATCGGCATTGCCGTCTTGGTTGAAATCTCCCGCCGCCAGAGAAAAAGGGGCGATGCCGGTGTGAATGTTGAGCGGAGGATGCTGGAAGGTTCCATCCCCTTTGCCGGCCAGAAAGGAAATGTTGTCGCTCCGGCTGTTTGCGACGACGAGATCGAGCAGGCCGTCTCCATTAAAGTCGCCCGCAACGGCCGCGACGGGACCTCCCTCCGCCCCAAAGGGAATCGGTTTGCCGTAATGTCCATCTTTCCCCTGGAGAAAGAGAGAGAGCGAATCGCCAAGGCCGTTGACGACTAAAATATCGGGGCGGTGGTCTTGGTTGAAATCCTCAGAGAGGATGCTCAGCGGTTTCACGCCGGCGGTGAATTGCTCTCCCTTTCGGAAGGTGCCATCGCCGCGTCCCCAGAAAAAAATAAACTCATTGCTACCGGGGCCGTTGTTCGCAATCGCAAGATCAATAAAGCCATCCCCGTTAAAATCCCCGGAGACAATGCCGGTCGGAACGGCGCCCGGATCGGTCACCGTCCCGGTCTCGAATGTACCGTCCCCCTTTCCAAGCAGGATGGTGAGGCGATCGTAGCGGGAGGTGACCGCCATATCGAGATGGTGGTCTCCGTTAAAGTCGGCGACCGTCGCCGCGAAGGGGGCATGCCCGACTGCATAACTGATCGGTTTGAGAAACCGCACCTGACCTTGATTGAGATAAACGTAAAGATTGTCCTCGTCATTATTCAAGACGGCCAAGTCGATCTTCCCATCCTCATTAAAATCTCCAAAAACGATGGAGCGGGGCTGGCTTCCGGTTTTGAGCTGGACCGGATCTTGAAAGCTCCCGTCTTTGTTGTTGATGAAAAGAAAGACGGAATTGTTTTCGGTGTTTGCGACGGCGAGATCCAAAAAGCCGTCCTGATTCAGATCGGCGGCGCCGACAAACGAAGGACTTTGCCCGACACGATAGCTGATCGGCGCACGGAATGGATTCGGCGGGGGGTCGCTTTTGACGCAGCCTGCCTCCAGTGAATAAATGAGAAAGAGCGAAGCAAAGATGAGAAGAGATCGATTCAGCATGGCGCGTATTCTACGCGAATTCATCGCGCTGTCAATTTTTTTAATCACGTCGGTCATAATAATATCGTTTTTTCTGAATCCTTCGCCTAAGGTCTTACCTAATCGGATTAGCTCATCCAGGTAATTGAAGCGGAGCAACCTCGATCATTACAATGAAAATACGGACCAGATCATCAGAAGGAGGTGTAGATGAAGAAGGTAATCGTATTATCAATCGCATTGATGTTCCTCACTGCGTGCGGAACGACGAGCAAAATGTTTGGCGGCGGGTCCCAGCAGACCGCGGCGGCGCCGAAGCAGTTGCCTGACACGGTTAAGAATGAATTCGATAAAGGGGTTAAAGCCTACGAAAAAGAACAGTATGTAAATGCGGAGGAACATTTCCGAAATGTCATCCGGCTAGATCCCAACATTCCGGAAGCGCACATGGATTTGGCTTTGTCCCTCTACAAACAAGGGAAGACTGATCAAGGGGACAGAGAATTGCAGGCGGCGCAACGGATGCTCTCAAAATCGTCCGGGCTGGGTGGAGGCCGGTCTGGAGCCGCGCCTCATAGTTCGGATAGCGGCACCGAGTAGGGTAGCAGCAGTACGGTAATTGAAATGAGCGGGCCGGTTCGATAAAGAAAACACTTTTATTCGTCAGTTCATCGAATCTAAAAAAAGGGAGCCTCTTGGGCTCCCTTTTTATTATTTGAACACGCACGCGCGTTGCATGGTTCGCTCTGGCTCACGATGTGAGTAGAGGCGCTTCGCGCTTGCTTACTTGTGGACACATTCCCCGCCCCTTCTGCCCCAAAGGACGGGTCCTTTGGGGACCCCTGGAAGAGAGGCGTGGGTTAGACGCGCGAATGTGCTGCGAATGAATGGCGAAGCCTCCTCCCACATCGTTCGGGGAGCGAACCATACAAATAGATTCATCTCCATTCGGGTCGAAGATGGCTTCGCGATCTGTTTGGAGGTACTTCGTACCCGATTTGGATCGGCACATTCCCCGCTACTTGCGGCGGGGAATCTTCAATTGTTTTAAAAGGGAAAATTCATCTTTTTGAGGGTGAGTTTTATATTGATTGTTTGGGCAAAGTGGTGTATCCTTTGTGAAAATCTTTGTGACCAGCGAAAGGATATGAAATGGGACCGATCCAGACCACCCTTCCAGAGGAAATCGTTAAGGAAATTGAGAATTTTGGCCTTCAGATTGAGCGCCTGAAGCGGAAAGAGATTCCGGAAGAGAAGTTCAAGCGTTTCCGTCTCCAGCACGGAATCTACGGACAGCGACAGAAGGGCTTCCAGATGGTCCGCGTGAAGATTCCGTCAGGCCTTCTCAATGGTCCGAAGCTTCGCTGTTTAGCAGAGATCGCCGACCGCTATTCGGTCGGGAAGGGACATGTCACCACCCGGCAGGATGTTCAGTTCCACTTCGTCAAACTGGACGATGTCCCCTCCGTCATGACCCGGCTGGCCGAATCGGGGCTGACCACCCGCGAGGCCTGCGGCAACACCGTTCGAAACGTCACCTCCTGTCATCTGGCCGGGGTTTGCCCTACGGAGCTGTTTGATGTCACCCCGATTGCCGAGAAGGTCGCCTATTATCTTCTCCGCAACCCGATCAATCAAGATCTCCCCCGCAAATTCAAGATCTCCTTTTCCGGATGCCAGAGCGAATGCGGATTGGCGTCGATCCATGACATCGGGTTCATCGCCACCCGCCGGGAAACTCAGGGCCGGACGGAGTATGGCTTCAAAGTCCTTGTGGGAGGAGGCTTGGGATCGCATCCGAAGTTGGCGAAACTCTATACCGAGTTTTTGCCGATGGAAGAGGTGTTGCCATTCTGCGAAGCGGTCCTGAAGATCTTCGACGCCAATGGCGACCGAAAAACAAAGAGCAAGGCTCGGATGAAATTCGTTCTGGAGAAGTGGGGAATCGACCAGTTTAATAAAAAAATAGGCGAGGAGTTGGCCCTTCTCAAGGAATCGGGAAAAGTTTATCCCGCGCTGCCGACCCCTCAAGCGAAAGCCCCCTCCGTCGAGCCGAATCTCAATATGATTCAGAACGGCGGGAATGGTCACCATGGAAACCCGGAATATGAAAAGTGGCTTCGGACCAATGTCATCCCGCAGCCGACGGCGGGGATCTGCGCCGTCCAGATCAGATTGATTCTGGGAGATATGACTTCCGACCAGATGCGCGGGATGGCCGACATCGTCGACCGGTTCTCCCCCGATGCGGTCCGGACCACCCACCAGCAGAATTTGATCCTGCACCATGTCCGCCGGGAGGAGCTCCCCGAGCTGTATGCCGCGCTCGGCCGAATCGGGCTCGGCGGCGCCGGGGCGGAGCGCGCCGTCGATGTGATCGCCTGTCCGGGGGCCGACAGCTGCCAGCTGGCGTTGACCTCTTCGATGGGGGTCGGGGCGGCGATCGTTGATCGATTCGAGAAAGATCTTCCCGAATTTGAAGATCTCAACGGTCTGCGGATCCGGATCTCCGGCTGCCCCAATTCCTGCGGCCACCATCATATCGCCGGAATCGGGCTGCACGGGGTCGGCAAAAAGGTCCACGGCAAGCTGGCGCCCCACTATCAACTCCATTTGGGAGGAGGGGTGAGCGCCGAGCGCTCCGTCATCGGATCATCCAAGCTGAAAATTCCGGCGAAGAATATCCCCTCGGCGGTGATCGAGATCATTAAAGCTTATCGCGAGAACCGTCAGGGCGCAGAGGAGTTCAACCAATTCATCGAGCGCTTCGGCCGCGAAGCGATCGGCGCGCGCCTGGAGAGATTCATCCAGCTCCCGACGCCGCAGGAGGCGCCGGAGTATTATCAAGATTACAACAACGATCAAGATTTCTCGCTCGATGATCTCGGCCCGGGAGAGTGCGCCGGAACGGTGATCGACATGATCGAGCATCAGCTGCGGATGGGGAGTCAATCGATCGAGAAGGCCTCGGCGGCGCTCCTCCATCAACAGCCGGAAGAAGCGATCAATGAGATCAAGCAGGCGATCCTGGTCTGCTGCCGGGCTTTGCTGATTCCGTTCGGCATCGATCTGCCCCATGAAGATCAGATCCTCAAGGAGTTTCAGCACAAGCTGGTCGAGCAGGGGATCGTCACGGAGCGGTTCGAGCACTTCACGGAGGATTTGGGCAAATGGGCTTCCTTCGATCCGCGTCCGGAGTCGGTTCGGCCGCTCCTCGATCTGGCCGACGCGTTTGTTCGGGAATGTCATGAAGCGTATGATCGTCTTGACGCGAGTTTGAAACTAAGGAAAAAAGAACCGGTTTCATCGGTGATACAGAAAGAGGTGGATATGAGCCTACAAAAAGAGGTCGATGCCCGTCTGGATCTCTCGGGGGTCGCTTGCCCCATGAACTTCGTGAAGACCAAATTGCAGCTGGAGGAGATGGATGCCGGCCAACTGCTCGAAGTCATCATCGACGACGGGGAGCCGATCCGGAACGTTCCCCGAAGCGTTCAAGCCGAGGGGCATAAGATCTTGAAGAACGAGAAGCTGCCCGACGGCCACTTTAAGCTCGTCATCGAGAAGGTTGATTGACCGGTTTACCTCGACAGTTCGAGGCGGATGGACGGCCCAGGCACCTGCCTGGGCCGTTTGCTGTCTGAGTCGAGCCGGATATACTCCTGTTTCCGGTTGGCCTCTGTTAGAGGGAATGTTATAATGATCACCAGAAGCGTTGTTGCCGGTTCATGAATCCTGAATTGGCTTAATGTGAGGTGGATGTGGCCATACAGTATATCCTGACCGAATACGTCAGCCAGGCAATGGCTCAGGCGGTCTATGATAAGCTGGAGGATGGCACATTCGCGGGGCGGATTCCTTCTTGTAAAGGGGTTGTCGCGTTTGGAACCACATTGCGAGAGTGTGAAGATGAATTGCGCTCAACGCTGGAAGATTGGATTCTTGTCGGTCTCAAGCTGGGCCACTCTTTACCTGTGATTGCGGGGGTGGATCTAAACCAGGAGCCGACCCGTGAGCCGATGGACTCCGTGTAAACGGCGTGATTTTATCAGCAGATTGCGTGGACTTGGTTTTGAAGGTCCCTATTCTGGTAGCCGTCATCAGTTTATGGCCTACCAGCACCACCGTTTGGCTATTCCGTCTAATTCCGATTATTCCATCCCTCAGCTTCAATGATGTTAAAAGAAGTCGAAGAAATTCTCGGCCGTGAGATTACAGCCGACGAGTGGAATCGATTGTAAGAAATAATTGCAAAGAATAATTCTCGTAAAGACGACCTCTTGAAGAAGTGTTCGATTCAGAGATCATCCCCTGAAGGTTGACCTAGTGGCCTCTCCATGTTAGCATACAAAGCATTAATTCGATTTCCCAGGAATGTTTGTTGATGAAGCCGACCCCGACATATGATATCGCCCGCTCGTACGAAGCGAATTACCAGGAAGGCCCCTTTCTCAAAGAAAAGCCGCCGGTCCGAACGATTCAAAAGAAGGTGAAATTTCTCGGGTTCGACGTGAACTCCCGTCTTGGGATTCCGGCCGGGCCGCTGTTGAACTCCCGTTGGATTATCGCTTACGGAGAACTCGGCTTCGATCTGCTTGTCTACAAGACGGTCCGGACGAGCGCGACTCCCAGTCATCCCGATCCCAACTGCATGTTCCTTCAGCTGAAGGGACCGCTGACCGAGAAAGACTTTGGAAAACGGTTGGTCGCGACGATGGAATCTCCTTCCGATGTCGAGGAGATCAGCATCACCAATTCATTTGGAATGCCGTCGCGCGATCCGAAGATCTGGCAGGAGGATATCGGCCGGGCGAAAGCGGGGATCGGCGACGGGCAGCTGCTGATCGTCAGCGTGGTCGGCACGCCGGGGGAGAAAGATCTGGCGGAAGATTACGCCCGGGCGGCGCGTCTGGCGGTCGAAGCGGGGGCGCCGGCGGTCGAAATCAACCTCTCCTGTCCGAACGTGGTCACGGGAGAGGGGAGCGTTTATACCGATCCGGTCTTCTCCGCCGAGATCTCCAGACGGGTGAAGGAGGCGATCGGCTCGGTGCCGTTGATCATCAAGATCGGCTACATCTCCGATCTCTCCCGTTTGGAAAAAGTGGTGGCGGCGAATGCACCGCACGTCGATGCGATCTCCGGGCTCAACACCCTCTCTTTTGAAGTGGTGAAGCCCGACGGCACGCAGGCGCTGCCGGGAAAGGGCCGGCTTCGCTCGGGGGTCTGCGGGGCGGCGATCCGGCATTGTGCGATGGCGCAAGCGGCGCGGATCGTCGACCTGAAGCGAAAAAACAGATACGATTTCGAGATCGTCGGCGTCGGCGGGGTGATGGCCTCGGCGCATGTTCGGGAGTTTCTCGATCTCGGCGTCGATGCGGTCATGACCGCCACCGGCGCGATGTGGGATCCTTTTTTGGCATACAACTATTGGAAGGAAGAAGCGGGACGATGAAACGCTCGAACGGCAAGCAGAAGCCGTCGAAAGAGACGATCGCTAAAATTGAGAAGGTCGAGCTGCATCAGCATGTCGACGGATCGATTCCGGTCGACATCACCTGGAAGCTGATGAAGGAGCATCGGCTCAATCCCGTCGCCACCAAAAAAGAGATGGAGCGCCTTCTCGTTTTGCAAGAGGGGGAGGAAGGGGCGCTGCTTCGCTACCTCGACAAGTTTCACTATCCGGCCTGGATCACCCAGTTCTACGGAAACATCTCTTATGTCGTCGAATCGATCGTCAAGAAGGCCTACCAGAACGGGGTGCGTCTCCTGGAGCTTCGCTATGCGCCGATTATTCACACCTTTGCGGGATTAACACTCAGGCAGACGATCAGCTCCGTTTTGACCGGTCTCAATCGGGCCAAGCGGAAATATCCGATCGAGACGGGACTCATCGTCATCGCCATGCGTCATCAAGGTCCGCATATCGCCCGAATTCTCGCCCGTCAGGCGATCGCCGAATCGCAGCAGTTTCATGAGCGGACGGGGGTGATCGGCTTCGACGTCGCCGGCGCGGAGCGGGGAAACCCGGCGCGGCTTTTCAAGGAGGCCTTCGCCATCGCGCGCGCCGCCAATCTTGGATTGACGATTCATGCGGGGGAGGATGAAGGTCCGGAGGCGATCTGGGAAGCGATCGATATCCTCGGCGCGCGGCGGATCGGCCACGGCTGCTCGGCCATCAAAGACAAGACGCTGATGCGCCGTCTGGCGAAAGACCAGATTCTCATCGAATGCTGTTATACCTCGAATTATCAGACCGGGGCCGTGCCGATGGGGGCGCCCCATCCGATTTTCACCTTTTTGGAATATGGAATCCCGGTCGCCATCTGCACCGACAACACGACGGTGTCGAATACCGATCAACTCCGGGAGAATGAAAAGCTCTCAAAGTGGATGACGGTGGCGCAGCTTCAGGAAATTCATCGAAAAGCCCGCGCGCATTCCTTCATCCAGCGCACCCCAACGAACATCACCGAAAACCACTTGCCGCAGCATGATCTGGAGCGGCCCATTTTTCATCGTTCTAAAAAATGATCTCTCTTTTGAATATTACAAAACGATTCGGGGCCCGGACCCTGCTTGTCGACGCGACCCTCCAGGTGGCGTATGGGGATCGGATCGCCCTGATCGGCCCGAACGGCGCCGGTAAAACGACCTTGCTGGAGATGATCGCGGGAAAGGTCGATCCGGACCAGGGGCAGATCGTCATCTCCAGAAGCTCGGTCGTCGGCTATCTCCCGCAGGAGATCATTCAATTGCGCGGGCGGACGATTCTCGAAGAGGTTCTCTCGGCCTCCGATTCGATCAATCAAATCGAAGCGACCCTCAAGCGGATCGAGCGCGAGATGCACGAGACCGACGATTCCAAAGAGAAAGAGCGTCTCGGCCTCCACTATGCCGAGCTTCAGATGCAGTATGAGTCGAAAGGGGGCTACGATCTGGAGCATCAAGCGAAGCAGATCCTCTCGGGCTTAAGCTTCAAAGAAGCGAACTTCGGAAAGAAGACCGATACCCTCAGCGGTGGATGGCTGATGCGGATTGCGCTGGCGAAGCTGCTTGTTTCCCAGCCCGATATTCTCCTCCTTGACGAGCCGACCAACCACCTCGATCTCGAATCGGTCATCTGGCTGGAGAATTTCTTGAAGGGCTACGCGGGGGCGATTCTCTTCATCTCTCACGACCGTCCCTTTATTAATGCCCTGGCCGACCGGATCGTGGAGATCGATCAAGGAAAATTGGTCAGCTACACCGGGAACTACGACCGCTATCTTACCGCCAAGGAAGAGTCGGCGGAGATCCGACAGGCGACATACGATAACCAACAGAAGAGGATCGAGGAGACACAGCGCTTTATCGACCGATTCCGATACAAGGCGACGAAGGCGCGTCAGGTGCAGAGCCGGATCAAGCAGCTGGAGAAGATGGACAAAATCGAGCTGGCGCCGGAGCGGAAGAAGGTCCGGTTCACTTTTCCCCAGCCGGAGCGGGGTGGGCAAGAGGTGATCACCCTGGAAGGGGTCGATAAATCCTACGGTCCTTTAAAGGTTTATCAAGGGCTGAATCTCACGATCACACGGGGACAGAAGGTAGCGCTGGTTGGTCCGAACGGCGCCGGAAAATCGACCCTCCTTAAAATTCTCGCGGGGGTCTTGCCGATCGACCGCGGTCGCCGCGCGCTCGGACAGAAGATCAGCCTCAGCTACTTCAGCCAGCATCAACTTGAATCGCTTCATCCGAACTATACGCTCCTTCAGGAGATGCAAGAGGCCGATCCGGAAGGAGCGCAGTCGTTCCTCAGAGGGATTCTCGGGGCCTTTCTCTTTTCGGGAGATGATGTCTTCAAACAGGTCTCCGTGTTGAGCGGGGGGGAGAAGAGCCGGTTGGCCCTCGCGAAGATGTTGATCAAGCCGGCGAACTTTCTCCTTCTCGACGAGCCGACGAACCATCTCGATATCCCTTCCCGCGATGTCCTTGAGGAAGCATTGAAGGAGTATACCGGCACCATTTGCTTCATCACGCACGACCGGCACGTTATTCGAGAGGTTGCGAATCATATCATCGAGGTTGACCAGGGGGTGGTGACCGTTTATCCTGGCGATTACGATTACTATCTCTACAAAAAAGGGAAAACGGCGGAGGCGGCGTCTTCGACAGGTAGTAGGGGCGTATTGCAATACGCCCCTACATCCCAAGAAAAGGAAAAAGCGCCGCTGAGTCGGTCGGAGCAGAAGGAGCAGAAGCGGAAGGAGGCCGAGGCGAGAAATCGACTCTACCGCGAGGCGCAGCCGTTAAAGAAAAAGATCGAGGCGCTGGAGAAGGGGCTCGACGAGAAGAACAAACAATACCAAGAGTGCGTCGCTCTGTTGGCCGATCCGAAGATCTACCAGGAGAAGGAACGCTTCTACGAAATCATGGAGCGGCACAACCGGTTGAAAGCCGAAATCGACCAGGAGACGGCCCTCTGGGAGAAGCTTTCCTTGGAATATGAGGGGTTGATGCAGACCCTCACGTCGTAGGGGCGTATTGCAATACGCCCCTACGGGGAGACCGAACATTGCCAAAATCATTCACGACCATCCTGCTCATCGGTGAGGGAAACCTGACCAAGCAGCTCGGATTGCGCCTGCTGCAGCAGAATCACAGCGTCTGGGCGCTGATCTCCGCCGACGGGCTGGCCCCCGGCTTTGCGCGGCTTGGAATCAATCCGCTGGTCGCCGATCTTTCGGAGCCCTTTTTAGCGAAGATGGCGGTGGCCAATGCCGACGTGATTTTTCATCTCGGCAGCCGGCGGCAGCATGGGATGTCGGTGCCGGAGCCGGCCGATTTGAAGGGATTGCAAAATATCCTTTCGGTCATTCCGCGCGGCGCGATTAAACGCTATATCTATGAGAGCAGTCTCGCCGTTTATGACGGCCTGGCTCCGGGCCAAAATCCGGGGGTGCCGGTTGCGGTTGACGAGAAGATTTTTTGCCGGCCGAAGAGCGCGAGCGGCCGGATTCACCTGGAGGCCGAGCGGGAGATCTTGGCCCGCTTTTCCGAGGGGGGCTTCCCGGGGATCATTCTCCGGGCCGGATCGGTCTACCAAGCGGTTCCCGGAATACTCGATCAGGTCCGAAGAGGGAGTTATTCCCTGCCGGCCGATCTCCCGCCGCATTTTCATCGGATCTATCTGGAGGACTATCTCGATATCTTGATCGCTGCGATGGAGAAGGGCCGGCCCGGCCAGGCTTATAACGTCGTCGATCAGGAACCCCACACGCCGGCCGAGTATTTCAATCAGATGGCGGCGATGCTCGGTGTTCCCCCGTTGATCCCTTCGGGTCCGGAGAGCGGTGCGACTCCGCCCGTCCGATATCAGAACGAAAAACTCCTCAGAGAATTCGGTATGACCCTCCGTTGCCCCACCTATCGAGAAGGCCTGGTGGACAGTCTTCAGAAAGCGTCAGGGGCAGTGAGGAGTGAGTAGTTAGGAGTGAGGAAAAAGGAGCTTTCTTCCTTTTCTCTTTTGCCTCCTCACACCTTACTCCTGATCCCTCCCTTTCTCTCAAAATTCTCTTGTGCCTCACCTCCGATCATGATATAAGAAAAAGCCATGTCGAAGCCGTCCAGCGAAACGATTGCGAAAGTCTATAACGATTGGGGAAAGGGGTTTGACGAGCTCGTCAGCGAAACCCCTTTCCTGATGAACAGCTATCTCCTCTACGACCTCTGCCTGGCGGAGTTGACGCGGGGGAAACACTACTCGCGTATCCTCGATGTCGGTTGCGGCAGCGGCCTGCAGGCGATTCATCTGGCGCCGTATGCCGATGAGGTGGTCGGGATCGATCTTTCGAAAGAGCTGATCGAGATCGCCAAAGATCGATGCAAGTCGTACCCCAACGTGAAATTCCAAGTGGCGAACGCCTGCGAGCTTCCCTTCCCGGATAAAAGCTTCGATTTTCTCATCTCCTACGGCGATGTCTTAAGCCATATCGTCGACGGCTACGAGCAGGCGGTGGCGGAGATGGGGCGGGTCGCGAAGCCGGGGGCGATCGTGACGCTGGAGACCGACACCAAATGGAACTTCGGAATCCTCTATCATCCCTCCGAGATGATCGACGCGCTTCGCGTTCCCGGAAAAGGACATGCGACCCGGGTCTGGGAGGGGATGCGCTTTAAGACATTTACCTGGCGGGAGCTGAAATCGCTTCTTGAGAAAAACGGATTCGAAATTCTCTCCTGCCGCGGCCACAACATTCTCGCCTCTCTGATCCCGGATCGCTATCTTCTGGAAAAAGGGAAGCGGACGGCGATCGGCAAACTCGCCCTCGCGATCGGCAAACTTGACCTTTCACTTTCCGGAACTTTTCCCTTCAATCGATTCGGGTTCAACTTCGTCGTGACGGCAAGAAAAAAGGGATGAACATCTTCCACGTCACCCCTTCTTCCATAACATCATTTTCTATTTCGTAAAAGCTATTTCATTTCCTGGGCATGTTTGTTCCCTTCCTTCGCGTGCATCATCGCTTCCTTGGCATGATTCATCATGACGTCGTTGTGGCCGGCTTGTCCATGCTCGACGGCGGCATTCGCGTGCATGACCGCTTCCTTTACCTGCTTCATCGCTTCTCCCCCGTGCATCTGGGTGGGGCTGCCGCTGGCGGCGGTTTTCACCGCTTCCTGGCCGTGATTTAAACACTCCTGCCCTTCTTGAGCCATCTTTTTGAAGTGGGTCACCGCGGTATCAGTGTGCCCTTGCCCGCCATGATCCATTCCGCTCTCACCCGCTGCGATCATGGCGTTGCAGTGTTCTTTGGCGGTTCCGGCGTGTCCGGCGTCGGCCATTGCGCTTCCCGCTGCCGACACGAGAAAGAGGGCGGCCGCCGTCACGATGAATTTCCCTGTCAGACGCATGTTTCCTCCTTATTGTGGTGGACAAACAGTCGGAAACCATCCTCCGACCGTAGAACTGTCAAGACAAGGGGCGTTTTAGAACCGAACCTTCATCCCCAATTTCAATTTTTCCTTTTGTGCAAAACCCGATTCGACCTCAATGACATAGAGCGCATCTTTGTCGAGCGGCCCGTAATTCGGACAGGGGTCCGCCTTGCACGGAGGGGTCTTCTCGGAGATGAAGACGATCTCCTTTTTTTCATTGAGCCAGATAATGTCGATCGGGAACTTGCAGTTCTTCATCCAGAAGAGATAAGGATGCGCCTCTTGGAAGATAAAAAGCATGCCGGCGTCGGGTGAGAGGGAGTCGCGAAACATCAGCCCAACGCTTCGCGCTTGCGGGGTGTCGGCCACTTCGGCATTGATCTTGGTCCCGCTCGGGAAAATGATGGTCCGATGCGCGGGGGGTGCTTCCGCGAGCGCCGGTCTCCAAGAGGGGAAAACCGTTGCCAGGAGGAGGAAGATAAAGATGCTTTTCCGCATGGCGATTATCATAGGGTAAAGATATAAATCTGTCAACGCCGATGCAACCCCAATGAGGCCCCCGCCTTTGATGCCTTCCGCCATTAATGTTATAATCCGTTTCATGCATCTCTATGACGATATCGCCCAAGAAGTATACCCGGATGGGGGAGCGGAGTCCCGATCTCTGACCTTGCTCTTTTTCTTGCTCTCCTTTCTTTTTCACCTCTCGATGCTTCTTTTGATTCAGCAATGGGCGCGATGGGAGCCTTCCCGTGTTGAGCCGAAAGAGCAGTTGGTTGAACTGGTCGATCCTCAGACGCTCGCCCCGCCGAAACAAAAAGAAATTCTCCTTGGAACCGATCGAGAGGAAGATCTGAAATCGATCCCCAAAGGGAAAGAGACCAAGCTTCCTCCGATTCCCAAATCGGTGCAGCCCGGTCCTCCCCCGACGCCGAAGGCGAAAGCGCCCGATCTCGCGCCACGTCCCTTGCCTTCCGCGCCATCCCGTCCCGCGCCGCCCCCTCCTTCGATTGCTCCGCCGGCCCCCGCGCCGGCGCCTGCACTTCCGGAGCGCCCGGCGATCCCTGATGAGCCGGCGCTGTCCCCTCCCGGTTCCAACGGGCCTTCTGCGCCGTCCTCCGGCGAGGCGACGAAATCGCTTCCGCTTCCTTCGCTTCCTTCCGGGGGAGGCGAAATTGGATCCAGCGCCTCTCCTCGGCCCGGCGGACTTCCCGGTCTCCCATTTGCCGACGCGAAGAGCCTCGATCGATTGGCGAAGGTCTTCTCCGATAAAGAGCAGGTTCCGAAGGATACAATCTCGCTGAACACGGATGATCTGAAATATTTCTCGTACATGCTGAAGCTCAAGAATAAGATTGAATATATCTGGAGATATCCGCAGGCCGCCGCGGAGCGAGGAATTCAGGGGGACCTCCTCTTAACGTTCACGATCCACAAAGACGGCCAGGTGAGTGATGTCCGGGTCGTTTCCACGTCGGGGTATGAAATTCTGGATAACGAGGCGGTGCGCGCGATCAAAGAAGCTTCCCCTTATGCCCCCCTTCCGGATACTTGGAGTGAAAACCAGATTACCATTACCGGCCATTTCCTCTACTTCAACCGTTATACCTATCTCCGTTAGCGGCGGCGGTCCAGCCGTTCATTGCTTTCCTACTATCCTGCAGGCGGGGTTCTGAAGATTTTATTGACAAATAAAAATTGAAACGGTAGATTGGTTGAAAATTTTAGTCGGGGCCGTTCCAGTTCATCTGCATAGAGGGGAGCGATGGTGCAAGAGCAGTTAGAAGTTTTGGAATCGCGCGTTCAAGCGATGATTGATCTGATCAAGAAACTGAAGATGGAAAAAGAGGGATTAGAGGCGAAGATCAATCAGCGGGAGCGGGAGTTCCGCCAACTCCAGGAGGAGCGAGGTGAGGTCCGCCTTCGGATCGAGCGGATCTTGGGAACATTGAATCATCTGGAGATGCCGGAGTCGGCCGAGGCCGATGCGGAAATGGCCGTGAAGGTGAAGGCGGGTGAAGAATAAGCTGCAGGTCGAGATCTTCGGTCATCGCTATACGCTCCGAGGAGACGCCGACGAAGCGTATGCCAAAGAGCTCGCCGCCTACGTCGACCGGAAAATGAGCGAGATGGCGGGCCATGCCCGGGGTGTGACCCCTTCCAAACTGGCGATCCTGGCGGCGATCAACATCGCCCATGAGCTTTTTCAGTTGCGAAGCCGGCAGAAAGAGCGGGACGCCCTCCTCGGCGGGAAGACGCGGGATATTATCGAGAGTATCGAAGAGCAGTTTGAAGAATTTAAGTTGGAGTAAAATCCCTCCCCTTGTATTTTTAAATTAACTTTGATAAGGTAATTTTAGAAATAAAAGTTGCCCCTGCGTTGTGCGTGGATCGGTTGTCTCTAAACCTAACAATCGCTGCCAGGGAGCCGAGTCCAAGAGGATGGTGTGCACGTTCCGCCCCCGGCGGAAAAGCCTGAAGTCTTCATCTCGGTGCCCACCTGGTTGTTTCAGGTTTGAGTATAACTCCTTCACGGCAATCGTGGGGGCTTTTCGTTTCAATTCCTCTCCTCTCCCGCCTCGGCCGTCGGCACCGTCTTCAAAAAATGGAGCCACCCCGAACAATGATCGACCCGAATGATAAAAGACCTCCATTGGCCTGGCGGATGCGTCCGAGGGATTTTTCCGAATTCGTCGGACAAGAACATCTCGTCGCGCCGGGAAAGTTCCTCCGCCGTGCCATCGAGGCCGATCGGGTCTCTTCCCTCATCCTCTTCGGTCCGCCCGGTTGCGGAAAAACCGCGCTGGCGCATCTCATCGCCGCTTACAGCAAGGCGGACTTCGTCGATCTGAATGCGGTCACCGCGGGGGTGGCCGATGTTCGCCAGGTGATCGCGAAGGCGCAGGAAGAAAAGAGCCGCTCCGGCCGAAAGACCCTTCTTCTGGTCGACGAGATCCACCGGTTCAATAAGGTTCAGCAGTCGGCCCTTCTCCCGGATGTCGAAAAGGGAACGATGACCCTTGTCGGCGCCTCCACGCAAAATCCGTTCTTCTCGATTATCCCGGCCCTCTCCTCCCGCTCTCAAATCGTCGAGTTAAAGCCGCTGCCGGTCGAGGGGCTTCGCGCCCTTCTCAAGCGGGCCCTCGAAGATCCGGAGCGCGGCTTCGGAACATTGAAGGTCGAGCTGACCGAGGAGGCGGAGCGGCACCTGATCGAGACGACCGAAGGGGACGCGCGGCGTCTTCTCAATGCGTTGGAGATCGGCGTGGTGACCACCCCCCCCGATCCGGAGGGGATCGTTCAGTTTGACCTCGCGGTCGCCGAGGAGTCGGTCCAGAAGAAGGGCTTGGTTTACGAGAATGAAGACAGCCACTACGATACGATTTCCGCTTTCATCAAGAGCCTTCGCGGCTCCGATCCCGACGCGGCGGTCTACTGGCTGGCGAAGATGATCTACGCCGGCGAAGATCCCCTCTTCATCGCCCGGCGACTGGTGATCGCCGCCTCAGAAGATGTCGGCAACGCCGATCCGCGCGCCCTCGTCGTCGCGGTGGCGGCTCTTCATGCACTGGAGGCGATCGGGATGCCGGAGGGGAAGATACCGCTCGCCCAGGCGACGGTTTACATCGCCTCCGCTCCGAAGAGCAACGCGTCGTATCTGGCGATCGGTGCGGCCCTGGAGGAGATCGAATCGGGCCGGGTGATGGAGGTTCCCTCGTTTCTTAAAGATGCGCACTACAGCGGCGCCAAGCGATTGGGGCGGGGGAAGGGGTATCTCTATCCGCACGACTACCCCGACCACTTCGTCCCCCAGCTCTATCTTCCTGAAGAGAAGAGCTTCTATCATCCCTCGGATCAAGGAGAAGAGAAGCGGATCGCCGAGCGGCTGAAGGGGTGGCGGGAGAAGCAGCGGGCGCTGCGGAAAAAACCAAAATCGTAGAGACCTCCCGGCGGTTCGTCTCTAGAGGGTGAAGGAAAACAATGGCGGCATTCTCTCCGCATCCGTTTGAACGAAAGATTCTCTCGGTTCAGGAGCTGACCGCTCGGATCCGCTCCGAGATCGAGCGCTCCTTCTCCGACCTCTGGGTGGCGGGGGAGGTTGCCAATCTCAAGATTCCCGCTTCGGGCCATGTCTACTTTACCCTCAAAGATGCCGCCTCTCAGATCAAGGGGATCATCTTTCGATCGCACGGGCGGTTTCTCCGATTTACGCCGAAGGAGGGGCAGTCGGTGTTGATCCGGGGACACCTGACGGTGTATGAGGCGAAGGGGGAGTATCAGCTCATCGTCGACTACATCGAGCCGCGGGGAGCCGGCGCGCTGCAGGCAGCCTTCGAGGCGTTGAAAGAGAAGCTCCGTGCGGAAGGGCTCTTTGATCCGGGTCGGAAGAGGCCGATTCCGAATCTCCCCCGCCGGATCGCTCTGATCACCTCGGCGACCGGTGCGGTGCTTCGAGATCTGATGAAGGTCTTCACGCGGAGTGATCTTCCCTTCTCCATTTTGATCTATCCCGTGGCGGTTCAGGGGGAGGGGGCGGCGGATGAAATCGCCAGAGCGCTCGACGCGCTGAACAACCGGAGCCGGCACGCCTCGGCCGACCGGATCGATCTCTTGATCTTGGCGCGGGGCGGTGGATCGCTCGAAGATCTCTGGGCCTTCAACGAAGAGATGGTCGCGCGGGCGATCGCCCGATCGGAGATCCCGGTCATCTCGGCGGTGGGGCATGAGAGCGATACGACGATCGCCGACTTCGTTGCCGATCTGCGCGCGCCGACCCCGTCGATTGCGGCCGAGATCGTTGTCCGAAATGTCCTCTCGCTCCTGGAGCGGTTTCACGATCTGAATGAAGCGCTCGTGAGCCGGATGCGGGAGCGGATCGCGGCCGATCGGAACCATCTCCAATATGAGATCCGTCTGCTCGCCGATCCGGCGCGGCAGATCGGCCATTTCCGGGACCGCGTCGATCATCTGACGATCCGGCTGCGGCAGTCACTTCAGCGGTTGCTGGCGGAGCGTCACGCGCGGGTCGTCCGACATCAGCAAGGGCTGACCCATTTAAACCCGATCGACCGGCTTAAGGCGTTCCGGCGTCGTCTGACGGAGCTCGCCTTTCAGCTGACCCAGGAGGGGAGCGGACTCATTCTGCAGAAGCGGCGCACGATCCAGTCGCAGATGGTCCAACTCAACATCCTCAGCCCTCTGAATATCCTGGAGCGCGGTTACAGCATTACCCGAAAGGTTCCTTCTCAAGAGGTTGTCCGATCGGCCGACGCGGTGGCCCTCGATGATCAAGTTGAAATCACCCTCCATCGTGGAAGGCTAATCTGCTTGGTGAAAGAGAAGAGAGGGCCGGAGGAGGAGTCTGTACCGAAGAGGGATGATTCAGCGTGATTCAACAGAAAAACGGCGAAATGTCTATTAAGACTTCCGGGCGAGGGCTTTACGAGATCACCGACGAGGTCGAACGGTGGTTTCGGAGCCATCCGATTCAAAACGGACTCTTGTCTCTTTACATTCAGCACACCTCGGCGTCGCTCTTGATTCAGGAGAACGCCGACCCGGAGGTCTTGCGCGATCTGGAGCGTTTCTTCAACCGTCTCGTTCCGCAGGGAGACCCCCTCTTCCGGCATACGACCGAAGGACCGGACGATATGCCGGCCCACGTCCGCTCCGCCCTCACCGCCGTCTCCTTGTCGATCCCGATTCGGCAAGGGCGGCTCGCCCTCGGTACCTGGCAGGGGATCTTCCTCTATGAGCATCGATCGGCCGGACATGCCCGGACGGTTCTGGCGCATCTTATCGGAGAATAACATCGCATCGCTTCCCAAAGCGGCCGACAGAATCACCGGCCAGGTCTCGAAAGCGGTTCCACTACGGCCCTTTCCGAGCCTTTCTAGGAGAAAAATAACTTGACCTTCCGCCGCGCTCTTGTATAATGGAGGGGGTTTTCCGGGGCGACCTCTTGCGGTCGGATGCTCCTCGCAAAGACGCTGATTTTGCGGGGAGATCGGGTGGAGACGGCGTGGCCAATTTGAAATTCGAAGAAGCCCTTTCTCGATTGGAAGAGGCGGTCAAATCGCTCGAGAAGGGGGACCTCCCTCTGGAAGAGTCGCTCAAGGTCTTTGAGGAGGGGATTCGTCTCTCAAAGAACTGCCTGAAGATGCTCGATGAAGCCGAAAAAAAGGTCGAGATTCTGGTCCAAGATAAAGACGGAAAGAGAAGAGCCCGCGCGTTCGAAATAAAAGAGCCCGAGTCGGAAGAGACCCCTGAGAGGCCGTCGGATGGAGAAAGATAAAGAGGGATTGAAGGGGTATCTGCGGGAGTGCCAAGGGGAGGTCGACCGCCTCCTTCAGTCGTATCTTCCGAGCGCGAAATGCCCACCGGCGTTGATCCATGAGGCGATGCGCTATTCCCTTTTCGCGGGGGGAAAGCGGCTTCGGCCGATTCTTTGTATCGCGGCGGCCGAGGCGGTCGGCGGAAGGAGAGAGGTGGTCCTTCCCTATGCGGCCGCGATCGAATTGATCCACACCTACTCGCTGATCCATGACGATCTCCCGGCGATGGATAATGACGATTATCGCCGCGGCAAATTGACGAATCACAAGATGTTCGGGGAGAGCACGGCGATTCTGGCGGGCGATGCCCTTCTGACCGCCGCCTTTACGTTGATCGCCGAGAAGGGGGTCACCGGCGCGATTGCGCACAAGAAGATCCTCTCAGTCATTCTCGAGTTAGGATCGGCGGCGGGGAGCACCGGGATGGTCGGCGGACAGCTGGTCGATATTCAATCGGAAGGGAAGAAGTCGATCGACCTGGAGCAGCTTCACTACATCCACACCCATAAGACCGGAGCGCTGATCCGGGCCTCAGTCCGCATCGGCGGTCTGCTCGGCGGCGCCTCCTCCAAAAAGCTCTCCGCCCTCACCCGCTATGGTGAGAAGGTCGGTCTCGCTTTTCAGATTGCCGATGATATCCTCGACGTCGAAGGGGAAGAGAAGGAGATGGGAAAGTCGGTCGGTCAGGACCAGGCCAAGGAGAAGTGGACCTATCCTCGGCTTATCGGCTTGGACCGGGCGAAGAAAGAGGCCCATGTTCTGGTGGAAGAGGCGTTGACGGAGCTGAATGGATTCGGACCCGAGGCCAAACCGCTTCGGGAATTGGCGCTCTACATGGTTGAGCGGAAAAAGTAACGGGCTGAATCGAGGAGAAGGAAAAAGAATGGGACTTTTGGATCAGATCAACAGTCCGAAAGATTTGAAAAAAATTCCGAGGGAGTCGCTTCCGCAACTGGCGCAGGAGATCCGGGAGAAAATCCTGGCAGTCGTTGCCGATAAAGGGGGACATCTCGGCGCGAGTCTTGGCGCGGTCGAGTTGACGATCGCGCTCCACACCATCTTCGATCCGCCGCAAGACCGCTTCGTCTGGGACACCGGTCATCAGGCGTATCCCCACAAGCTTTTGACGGGGAGGCGCGATCTCTTCCATACGCTTCGCCAGTATCAAGGGATCAGCGGATTTCTCTCGCGGACGGAAAGCCCTTATGATACCTTCGGTGCCGGCCACGCGGGGACGGCGATCTCCGCGGCGCTCGGAATGGCGGAGGCGCGGGATCATCAGGGGGGGAAATATCATGTCGTCGCGATCACCGGCGACGGCGCCATCACCGCCGGGATGGCCTACGAAGCGCTCAATCACGCGGGGGCGCTGCGACGCAACCTGATCGTGATTCTCAATGACAATGAGATGTCGATCTCAAAGAATGTCGGCGCGATCTCGGCCTACCTCGCCCGCATCATCACCAACCCGCTTTACACGAAGGTCCGAAACGAAACGGCGGAGCTTTTGAAAACGATTCCGAAAATCGGCGGTCCGATGCTCAAGGCGGCCCGCCGGGCGGAGGAGTCAGTGAAGGGGTTGATCACGCCGGGGCTTCTTTTCGAAGAGATGGGATTTCGGTATATCGGCCCGATCGACGGGCACCGGCTCGATCATCTTCTGTCCACGTTCGAGAATGTGAAAGAGCTCGAAGGGCCGCTGCTGGTCCATGTGATTACGCAAAAGGGGAAAGGATATGCTCCGGCCGAAGGCGATCCGGCCGGCTTCCACGGCACCGCCGCGTTTGATCTTTCGACCGGTCTGGTCAAAAAGAAATCGTCGGTCCCCAGCTACACCGGGATCTTTGCAAAACAGTTGATCGCCCTGGCGAAGGAAGATCGAAAAATCGTCGCCATCACGGCGGCGATGCCGGAAGGGACCGGCCTCAGCAAGTTCGCCAAGGAATTTCCCGATCGCTTCTATGATGTCGGCATCGCGGAGCAGCATGCGGTCACCCTGGCGGCCGGTATGGCGGCCGACGGCCTCCGTCCAGTGGTGGCGATCTATTCAACTTTTTTACAGCGGGCGTACGATCAGATCGTTCATGATGTCGCCCTTCAAAACTTGCCGGTTGTGTTTTGCCTCGACCGGGCCGGACTGGTCGGCGAAGATGGACCGACCCACAATGGCGTCCTCGATATCGCTTATCTGAAGACTATTCCGAACATGGTCCTAATGGCCCCGAAAGATGAAAACGAACTTCAACAAATGTTGGCCACGGCGCTGAAACATCCTGGCCCGTCGGCGATCCGTTATCCGAGAGGCGAAGCGATCGGGGTCCCTCTGGAGGAGCCGGTCATCCCCCTTTCGATCGGAAAGGGAGAACTCCTTCGGGGAGATTTATCGGCCGATGGCCTGGAAAATGGGGCGGCCACTAGTGAGATCGATGTCGCTTTGATCGGCCTCGGCAACATGGTCTATCCGGCCCTGGCCGCGGCTCCCCTTTTGGAACGGGAAGGGATCTCGGTCGCCGTCGTGAATGCCCGCTTCGCCAAGCCGCTCGATCGTGCACTTCTTACTTCCATTGCCCGGCGTTGTCGTCGTATCGTCACCCTGGAGGAGCATGCCCTGGCAGGGGGATTCGGTGAGTCGGTTCTCGCCCTCCTGGAAGAAGAGAAGGGGGCGGGGCGGATTCCGCCGGTGGATATCCGGCGCATCGGACTTCCCGATCAGTTCATCGAGCATGGGGCGCAGCGGATTCTTCGCGAGAAGTACGGGCTCGATGCAGAGCGCATCGCCGCCTCCGTCCTCGACTTCATCAAGCTCGGCATCGGCGCCTCTCCCCAAAATGAGGATCGGGCGATTCGATTAGGAAAATGATGTCGGCCCGATTCGCCAAACCGAAAGAACGCCTCGATCTTCTTCTACAAGCGCGTGGACTGGCCGAGAGCCGCGAGCGGGCGCGCGGCCTGATCTTGAGCGGATCGGTTCTGGTCGATGGAAAAAAAGTGGAAAAGGCCGGCGCGCAGGTGCAGCAGGACGCGGAGATCATCCTCCTTGGACCGACCTCCCCTTATGTGAGTCGGGGAGGGATCAAACTCGAAGCGGCACTCGATACTTTTCATCTCGATGTTTCGGGCAAGGTGGCGATCGATGTGGGGGCGTCGACCGGCGGTTTTACCGACTGTCTTCTGCAGCGGGGGGCGGCGCGTGTTTATGCGGTCGATGTCGGCTACGGCCAACTCGCCTGGCGGCTTCGCCAAGATCCCCGCGTGATTATTTTGGAGCGGAGCAATATCCGCACTCTTTCCCCTTCGGCGATTCCGGAGCCGGTCGACCTGGCGACGATTGATGTCTCGTTCATCTCATTGGAGAAGGTCATTCCGGCGGTGATCTCTTTCCTCAAACCGCATGGCGAAATCGTCGCGCTGGTCAAACCGCAGTTCGAGGTGGGGAAGGGAGAGGTCGGACGGGGAGGGATCGTTCGGAGCCCGGAGAAACATCAGCGGGTCTTAAATCGAATTTATGAGAAGGCGGCGGAGTGGGGGCTTGAGATCGGCGGATCGATCCCCTCGCCGATTCTCGGACAAAAAGGAAACACCGAGTTTCTGGTATATTTCAAGAGAAGAGGGGCCGGGGATCAGAGGCCGGGGGAAGGGGAGTAAAATGAAAGAATTTATTTTTTACTTTTTCCGATCCCCGATCCCCGACACCCGGCCCCCGTATCTCAGAAAGGATGGACGCAGATGAAGGTGCTGGTGACGGGGGGGGCCGGGTTTATCGGCTCTCACTTGGTCGACCGCCTGATCCAAGAGGGACATCAGGTGGTGGTGGTGGATAATCTCTCGACCGGTAAAAAGAAGAACATCAATAAAGAGGCGAAATTCTACAAGCTCGATATTCTGAGCGATCGATTGGAGCGGATTTTCCAAAAGGAAAAGCCCGAGGTGGTCAGCCACCACGCGGCGCAGATGGACGTGCGTCGATCGGTGGCCGATCCGGCCTTCGATGCCCAGACGAATATCATCGGTCTCTTAAATCTGTTGGAGTGCGCCGTTCGAAACGGAACGCGCCGGGTTGTTTTCGCCTCATCGGGGGGGGCCATTTACGGCGATCAGCAAATTTTCCCGGCGCCGGAGGAGCATCCGACCCATCCGCTCTCCCCCTATGGGATCAGCAAGCTGGCGAGCGAGCACTACCTTTATTATTATCAGAAAATTTGCGGACTCGATTATTCCGCATTAAGATATGCCAATGTCTACGGGCCGCGGCAAGATCCGTTCGGCGAAGCGGGGGTGGTCGCGATCTTCACCCAAAAGATGCTTCGAGGGGAGCAGCCGATCATCAACGGAAACGGAATGCAGACGCGGGATTATGTCTTCGTGGAAGATGTTGTGGAAGCCAACATGGCGGTGATTCACAGCACGGTGAACGACACATTCAATGTCGGAACCGGCAAGGAGACCTCGGTCAATCAGCTCTTCCGATATTTAATTGAAGTGACCGGCGCCGACGTCAAGGAGATCCACGGTCCGGAGAAAAAAGGGGAGCAGATCCGGAGCTGCCTCGACTGTCAGAAAATCCATAAGACGCTCGATTGGGAACCGCGCGTCCCCCTTCAGGAGGGGCTGATGAAAACGGTCGACTATTTTAAGGGCAATTAAAACATGTGAGGCGTGAGGCGTGAGGCGTAAGGGGTAAAAGATTAAAAGGATTTTGATCTTACCCCTCACGCCTTACGTTTCCTTCTTTGTCGCCTCACGGTACCTTTGTATAGGAGGAATCGTGCAAGAAAAAAAGGGTCGTTCTACCGTATCAATGACCATGGGGGCGACCCTTTTCCTCTTTCTCCTCTCCGGATGTTTCGCCTCCAAACAGGTCCGCCTCGGCGATGAATTTGCCAGTGAGAAGCGCTGGGATGATGCCTATCAGGTCTATTCGGACGCGCTCAAGAAAGACCCCTTCGATCAGAGGCTTAAGCAGAAGATGGACGAGGCCAAGGTGAAGGCGGCCGCCGCCCATGCCGACCGGGCAAAAGATCTGATCAATCAAAAAAATATTCCGGTGGCGCTGGAGGAGATCAAACGGGCGATGCTCCTTGATCCGAGTCAGTTAGAGTACCAGAGCCTTTTCGCAAAGACGCTCCGGAAGAAAGAGGCGGAAGACAATTTTGCGCTGGGACAAAAGCTCATGAAGGCCGAGCGCTTCGCCGAGGCGATTGAATACATGGAGCGGGCGTTGGAGCGCGATCCGACCCTTCCCCAGGCGAAGGAGATCCTGGCAGAGGCGGCAAAGCGGCAGCGGGCGGTCGGAGGAGAGGTCGATGAGCTCTCGCTCAAATCGAACCAGCCGATCACGCTCAAATTCCAGAATGCGCGGTTGAAAGAGGTTTTCGAGCTCCTTGCCAAATCGGCGGGGATCAATATCCTCTTCGACAAAGACGTTCGAGATGAAACGATCAGCATTTTCGTCAAAGATGCCAGCTTCAAGGAAGCGCTCAATTTGATCCTCTCGACCAACAATCTTTTTATGAAAAAGATCAGCGATGAGACGATCTTGGTGATCCCCAAGACCAAACAGAAGGTCGACCAATACCAAGACCTGCTGATCCGAACCTTTTACCTCTCGAACGTGAAGGCGAAGGAGATGGTGAACCTGTTGCGGACGATGCTGGAGACCCGGCGCGTCTTCGTCAACGATGAATTGAACACCATTGTGATTCGGGATACCCCCGAAAAGATCAAGCTGGCCGAGAAGATCATCGAGGCGAACGACCGCCGCGTGGCCGAGGTGATGTTCGAGGTCGAGATTCTGGAGATCGACCGGACCAAGGGATCCAAACTCGGCTGGAATTTTACCCAGAACCAGATTTCGGCGACGCTCGCCCCCAGCGCCACCAGCACCACCGTCCCGAACGGGGTCAGTCTGAACGATCTGAGGAACCTCAACGATTCGACGATCTTTTTTCTCCTCCCCTCGTTGATCGTCGATTTCTTCAAGCAGGAGTCGGAGGCGCAGACCCTGGCGAATCCGCGGGTCCGGGTGATCGACAACAAGAGCGCCAAGATCAATATCGGCGACCGGGTTCCGATTCTCCTTTCGACCACGACCTCCGCGCCGACGACCTCCACCGTCGTTGGAGGACAGACCACCACCACCTCGATCGAATTCAAGGATGTTGGCATCAAGCTGACGATCGAGCCCAACATTCACCTGACCAATGATGTGACGCTCAAGCTGAATCTGGAAGTGACCTCTCTCGGCGATCTGGTCAACCTCGGAAACGGCCAGCAACAATTCCGCTTCGGCAATCGGAACACCGAGACGGTCTTGAATGTACGCGACACCGAAACGGTGGTGATCAGCGGATTGATCCGGGACGACGAGCGGACGACGACGAACAAAATTCCAGGATTGGGCGATATCCCGCTGATCGGCAAGCTCTTCTCCCACATTGAGAAGAACAAGGCAAAGACCGATATTGTCATGACGATTACCCCCCACATCGTCCGAAATTTGGAGACCCCCGAGAAGCCGCTCCAGTCGTTCTGGTCGGGGACGGAGGAGACCTATTCGACCCGGCCGCTCTTCTCCGAGTTCCTGTCGGTCGGCGAGGTGAAGCGGGAGACGGAGGGGAGCTCGGCGCCACCGCCGCCGGTTACGCCTCCCGCTTCGGGATCTCCCTCGGAGTCACGTCCCCCGGCGCCGCTTGCGCCGCAGCCGGAGAGTCGGCTTGTCCCGATCCTCTCGGTCATCCCACGCGAGGCGACGACCGCCGTGCGCGGGCCGGTCAATATTGAAGTCCGCGTCGATAATGTCAAAGGCCTCTCTTCGGCGAACCTGACGGTGGCCTTTGATCCGACCGTGTTGAATCTCAAGGGGGTGGTGGAAGGAGATTTCATGAAGGGAGGCGGGAAGAATACCTCTCTGGTTTCATCCTCTCCGCCGGGGGGCGGAACGGTCGATATTCAGATCAGCCGGAACGCCGATGAGACCGGAGTCAGCGGCTCCGGAACGCTCTTCACGCTCGTCTTTGAGGGGCAGCGTACGGGCGCTTCGAGTCGGATCGATTTCCGCAATGTGCGACTGCTCAATCCGTCGCGCGGACCGATCAACGCCGATATCTTCCCGGGACTCGTCAATGTTCGATGAACGCGATCTTCAAAAAACTCCGCGACCAATCGGGGCTGACGCTTCTTGAGCTGATCGTGACGGCGGTCCTGATCCTCATCCTCGCCTCGGTGGCGATGCCGCTCTCCAAGATGGGAGAGCGCCGGACGAAGGAGAGCGAACTCAGGGCGGCGCTGCGGCAGATCCGGACGGCGATCGATCAATTTAAGGACGACTGGGATTCGAAGCGGATTTCTCACTCCGAGTCGGATATCGCCAACGAGGAGACCGGATATCCGAAGCGCCTGGAGGTGCTGGTGAAAGGGGTTCCGTTGGCCAACACGACCAATGAGAAGAAGATCCGAAAGTATCTTCGGCGGATTCCGATCGACCCGTTCACGCGCTCAACCGAGTGGGGCATTCGGTGTTATGAAGATGATCCCGATTCGATCATCTCTTGCGATCGAGACGTCTACGACGTCTTTAGCCGCAGCGAGGCGACCGGGCTGGACGGAACCAAGGTTAAAACATGGTAGGAACAACATCCAGAATTCAGGTCATTGAGTGCAATTGCCTTTACAATCGGGCGCCTGGGTTCTAAAATTTTAAGAGGAGGAAGTCCTGTGGCAGAAGTGAAAGATTTGGAGAGTCGGATCAATAAACTAAAGACCAAGGTGGCGGCGCAGAAGAAAGAATCTTCCGGAACGGATGCCGCCACCCTTCGAGAAACCCGCAAGAAACTGAAACGGGCGCAGCGGCGGAAGAAAGCGCTTCAAACGCGAGCCGCCTTCATCGAGGCGAAGGGAAAGAAGAAAGAGAAGAAGGCCGAAGGCGCCGCCTCTTCATAACATCAATGCGGATTTCGGATTGCGGAATGGAAATCAGGTAGAGACGTCCCGGCGGGACGTCTCTACGATCCGTAGAGAGATCGCGTTCCGTAGCCTTTTTTCCTGGTCATTAACGGTTGCTGACTGTGTTCGATGCATAAGTTTTTTAAAGTCGGCCTGGCGCTCGGGGGAGGAGGGGCGCGGGGGCTGGCCCACCTGGGTGTATTGAAAGTCCTGGAATCGGAAGGGATCGAATTTGATCTGATTGCAGGAACCAGCTTCGGGGCCATCGCCGGCGCGATGTACGCACAGCATCCGAGCGCCGACTGGGTGCGCCAGCGGGTCTGCGATTACTTGAGCAGCGAGTCGTTCCGCCGCACCAAGCTCTTCTTTATCAAAAAGCACTACGAAGAGGAAAAGCGCGCCAGTTTCATCAAGAACCTCAAATCGTATCTCCAGAAAGGGATTTTCTGGGGAATCTCCCTTCGGCGCTCCTCGTTCATCTCCGAGCAGGACTATATCGCGCATATCAGCCGCCTCTTCGAGGATAAAGGAATCGAGGAGACGGTCATTCCCTTCCTCGCCGTTGCGGCGGATCTGGCCCACGGAAACGAAGTTGTTCTTTCGGAGGGGCCGATTCGGAAAGCGATCGCGGCCAGCTGCGCCATTCCGGGCGTTTTCCCTCCGATCACGATCGGGGAGGCCAAGCTGATCGACGGCGGATGGGTCAATCAGGTCCCGGTCGAGCCGCTGATCCAACGGGGGGTCGATTTCGTCATTGCGGTCGACGCGTCGGAGGGGACCGAAACCCTCAGGAGCTTTGCCAGCGGGCTCGATATCGTTTTGCGGGCGAGCGAGATTACGCGCAAAGCATTATCGGGGGCGCAGCTGGCCAAGGCCGATGTGGTGATCCGTCCGGATGTCGGCAAGCTCCACTGGTCCGACTTCTGGCGCTCCGACGAAGCGATCCAGAGAGGAGAAGCGGCCGCGCGCGAGAAGCTTGAAGAGATCAAACGCCTTCTCTGGAAGAAAAAAATGAAAAAACTGTTGATGATCAAGGTGTGACAAAAATGGGGCCGGGGGTCAGGGGCCGGGGGCCAGAAAAGAGTAAAAGGAAAAAGTAAGGTATCCATTATTCTCATGTTTTATTTTCTATCGGCCTCCGACTCCCGGCCCCTGACCCCTGCTCCTAGCAAGGAGCTACCTGTGCCGAAATGGGAATATAAAGCGGAACGACTGGCCGGGGTGCAGATCGACAATCAACTCAATTTCCTTGGGTCCCAGGGATGGGAGCTGGTTCAGATCCTCTATCAGCCTGAAGAAGATTATCCCTTCCTCTGTATCCTCAAGCGGCGATCGGAGGAATACGATTGAGGCTCCTGGCGCTCTCCCTGCTCTTCCTCCTCTCCGCCAGAAATGCCTGGCCGAGCGATCTCTTCTTCACCCCTGCACGGATCACGTGGCTGATCCTGTTCCTCTTCCTCGCCGGATTCCTGGCCTATCGGTGGACCCGAGCGCCGGTCCGAACCGCCGCCATGCGGTGGGAAGGATGGGCCCTCGGCTTGCTGCTGGTCAATGCCGTCGTTCAGCAGACCGGCGGCGCGCACTCCTACTTTACCTACCTCTATCCCGTTCTCATCCTGATCGCATCTTTACAAATGAGCTTTTTCAAAAGCATGGCGCTGGCCTTCGGCGTTCTTCTTCTCGAGGGAATGCAACTTCACGCCGCGCCCCCTGAGGAGGGGCTATCGCCCTGGATTGTTTTCTTTCCGCTTGCCCTGATGGCGATCCCGCTTGCGATGAAAGGAGGGCTTCGCTCGCTTTATCGAGAGCGCAGTGCGCTTCTCAAGAAGCTCAGACAAAAAAAGGGGGAAGCGCCCGCGCCGCCCCTCCCGGAGATGTTGCAAAAGCCGGAGCTGGCCCGTTTATCAAAAGAGGAA
>Ga0209810_1001239_pt1 | contig 40901 bp, 34 predicted proteins | sample Coa_R1_7_FD_187159 | JGI IMG/M metagenome (GOLD analysis project Ga0209810, IMG submission 187159) | Surface soil microbial communities from Centralia Pennsylvania, which are recovering from an underground coalmine fire - Coalmine... | ecosystem: Environmental > Terrestrial > Soil > Unclassified... | reverse complement strand
CTCTGATGAACGGGATTGGCGCAGCAAAGGCGATCAGCCAGGTCAGTTCGTCCACGAAGGTAGTCGTGCTGACGATGCACACGGAGGCCCAATACGTCCTTGAAGCGTTGCGAGCCGGCATCAGGGGCTACGTGCTGAAGAGCCGCGCAGCCGCTGAGCTTGTCCAGGCTATTCGTGAGGTTTCAAGAGGGTCTACTTTTCTGAGTTCTGACATCTCCGATACTGTTGTTGATGCCTATCTTAACAAGGTTGATATCCCAAATGACTCGCTTAGCCCTCGAGAACTTCAGGTCTTGCAATTGGTCGCCGAAGGGAAAACAACCAAGGAAGTGGCATCGTTGTTGAACATCAGTGTCAAGACCGCAGAATCTCACAGAACTCGGATCATGGAAAAACTTGATCTCCATGAGACTGCGAGTCTCGTTCGATATGCAATCCGCCGCGGCCTCGTGCAGCCCTGAACTGCCGGCGTGCGTGATCAACCCTCTTCCGCCACATCACACGTCCGGCGGGATCAAGTTGCTCTCTGCAGCAGCTTTTCATTTCTTTGCAATTCCCACCGGGGATTGTTGACGGGTTTTGTAAGGTTTTTACCTGATTGACCGGCCCCTTCCACTGACAATAGGATACGACTCGTATCGCTGAGAAGACCGGCCCGCGGGAACCCTGATCGGGCTTTCTTCGGTTTACGGCTGGACCACAGAGTAACCAACCAAGTGAGTGCGAATGCAGCATGTCAGAGGGGGATTGTTGTACGCGGAATGCAAAGACTGTTTTGCGCTTCACACTGGTAAGTCGACGGAAGAACGAATCGGTCGCAGAAAATGAGTGAACCTCCGCGGCCGGGACAGAAGAAGGTGCTTAAGCCTGGGATGACTTTGCGACTGATGTTGGCCGACGACAACACGCCCGTTCGTCGGAGCCTCAAATCGCTTCTTGAGCGAGAGGGGTTCAGGGTCATTGTCGAGGCTGCTGATGGGGAGCAGGCCGTCTCCCTCGCGCACAAGCACCAGCCAGATGTTATTCTCCTTGACCTCTCAATGCCTCACCTGAACGGCATCGAAGCAGCCCGGCGAATTAACAAATCGATCCCCGGCGCCCGAACCATCATCCTGACTGTCCATGGTGAACACCATTATGTCCTCCAGGCACTCGAGGCAGGAGTGCGCGGCTACATTCTGAAAGGCAGGGCCGTACAAGATCTGGCCAAAGGCATTCGACAGGTTGCAGAAGGAAAGCTTTTTCTAAGCCACGGATTAGCTGTGGAAAAGCTTCCAGAATACGTCGACAGCTCTGCTGTCACGGGAAGGTAGGCGAGGCCGGGCTTTCGATCACGCTTCCATACTTTTCGCTTGACCGCTGCACAATCTTCCGAGGTCGCAAATTGGGCCTGCACACAGGTTGCCGACAGGAAAATGAAAAGGATGAGGACCGCCATCCACAGCAGGCGAGGCCGATCAACGGTTGATCAGCGAACTCCTGTACGCGTCAATATACATCCCCACAACATTTTCCCATCGGAATCTTTCTGCCCGCTGCTTGCCGCGTAAGGCCAATTCTGCCTGGATTGAAGAATTGCTGAAAACCTCGTCAATTCGTGCAGCTAGAGCGGCCTCATCCAGCGGATCGTCGTAATAAACAGCGGCGTCTCCCGCAACTTCCTCGCTGGCAGGAATTCGCGAAGCGACAATGGGAAGTCCGATTCCCATGGCTTCGACCAGGGGAATTCCAAAGCCCTCATACAGGGATGGATAGACAAACAGGGCCGCTTGTGAGTAAAGCGCAGCGAGTTCATCGTCGGTAACGTAGCCCGTAAGGACATAACGCTCGGGCCGCGGCTGATGTCTGATCGCAGCCTCAATCTCGGAAAATCCGAATCCCGGCCTCCCCGCCAAAACGAGTTGAAGTTCGCTCGCTTTTGACATCTGGGCAAACGCCTTAATCAAAGTGACGATATTCTTGCGCCGCTCAAGGGTTCCAACGAAAAGAACGAAGGGCTTTCGCAAGCCGAATTTGTCTTCGAATGTTCTCAACAATTGCTCCTGGGTTTCATTTGAAACGGCGGGAAGGCAGGCACTTCCGTACCAGGCAGTTCGAACCCTGTTCCCATCCAGTCCGAAACGCTCAATGACTTCGTTCCTTACGGCGTGCGAGTCGCAGAGTATGACGTCCGCAAACTTTACTGCACGAGTAATCGCTGACCGGATGTACCTTGCGTACATCGAGGGAAGAGCCTCGGGCAATTTCCATGCTGTTAAGTCGTGGATCGTGACCGCATACCTGGTCTGCGCCCTGCGCGTCCGCGGCACCAGGTAATTTGTGAAGTGAACTATGTCCGGTAACAGCCTTCCGATCTGGTCTTGAAAACCCGTCTCCAGCCAGGCTGCATAAGCAATGCGCCGCAGAAGGAGAGGACGCATATTACGGATCCAGCCCGGCGCAGGTTGGAGAAGCAGTTCGAATTCCGGATGTCCTGCAAGCTCGTTTGCGAGGCTTTGGGTGTACCGACCCACACCCGTCCCTTTCTCAACTGAGAACCCGTCCTCCAGCAATACTCTCATTTGGGAATTGAATCCGATCCTCGATTACGGCAGCCTGGCCTTGCCTGATCAGGAAGCCGGTGGCACCGAAGCCCGCCCGATGCTGCGAAACAACAGGTTGTTCCAGTTTGTTCGGAAGGCGCTCGAAGAGAAATTCCTTGCAACAGTCTCCCGAGCACATTTTCCGAGTTTGCGGGCAAATTCAATATCAGCCAGAAGAAGTCTGGCGCGTTCGACGGCTTGCTCGGAATTATCAACAAGGAAACCATTCTCCCCGTCTTGTATGGGAGTTGAGGGATGCCTCAGGGATATCACCGGCATCCCTGATGCCATCGCCTCTAACATTGCGAGGTTATGGCCATCCTCCGGTTCTCGGGTCAGGTTCAGGTACGCCCGGCAACTGCGATAGAACGCTCGAAGCTCGCTCCAGTCCTTCGATGGGCGGCAGCCCGGGATTTGCGGATTCCGTCCAACAATTTTGACCGGAACCCGAGTCCCGATGCGCATCAAGTCGTCGAACGCAAAATGCTCCCGGTGAAGGAAATTACCGACGGTAAGAAGCGACGCTTCCGTGCCTTCGTAAGGCCCCATTTCATCCAAAGGTATGCCCTGCGCAATCGTTGTCCCGTCGAGACCCCAGTCAGATCGCGCATAGGGCGAGATAAACACAATATGTATCAATCCCAGCTTGACCATGGTTTGTAAAGCGAGGTTGGAATACAACTGCTTTGCAAATCTTCGAAGGCGGCTGCGGCTGAATCCTCCTCGTGCCCTTCTGCCATGGATCACCTGAATGTAAGGTTTGTGGTAGCGGAGGCAATAAGGAAGAAATCTCCCGATATCAAGCCAGATACTGTGCCCAATCACAATGTCGAATGTTGGGAACTTGCGGCGCGCGGTCGGCCAATCGATCCGTTCAAAATTCGCAGGGAACGGACGGTTGCAGTCTTCCCACTCCTTGAGAACTGACCATCGATGTCCCGTTTTCGACAGGTTGTACAGGTAGGCCGTGTGCCAGTTAATAGTCAGTATCTTTAACTCCTCGATTGCTGCCATAGCGCCTTTGTAGGGACCTTCATTGACTGTCGAGAATATTCTCCCCATCAGGCCGTATTTCCAATAACACGTTGGTTGCTTCTGATTTGGGAGAAACTACGCCTGAAGATAATCAGAAGTTCTGCTGGCGAACCCTTCGTCCAGGCTTCCAACTCATCCCCAGACTCCCTGCAAGACCTTCTAGAACCCTGACAGCCTGCCCTTTCAGCTTCCTTCCTTTCAGCGGAATTTGCCCCTCCCGTGCCCAAACGTAAATGCGTTTTCTTAGCCAAGGGGGTAATAGAAAAAGACAACCCCATATCCAACGTGCTTTGCCGAATGAGTAATTCGCGATCTCCCCGAACCCCAGGCGCTCTCCCAATAATGCTGCACGCGACAGGAAGACTACGCCAACCACCGCATTACAGACTCTTGCATCTGGCTCGGCATTCAGGAACGTACGGGCATAAAACTTCCTTCCTTCCATCGCTTCCTTAAGGTCTGCGAGGCGGGCTTCGATCTGATCCAGCGTGACCAGGCGTGAATGGCCAAACAAGCTGTGGCCATGCAGACGATATACACCAAGCGTATCATTAACCGCTGCGACCGGGGCCTGAAATGCGGCCGCTTCGCGTATGAGCCAGTCCCAATGCGACCTGGCAACGCGCCTCGCAGGCAGTGGGAAGATACGCTTGGCGATCTCCACTCTCAGCGCCAGGCCGGAGGTGGGTGGGAAGACAGGTTCCGGTCCGTGCAGCAGTGCGGGCGCAAGCCAGCCTTCATCGAGCGGTTCCTCGGGTTCTCGTCCGCCGGGCCGACCTTGAGCATCCAGAATCCTTAAAGGATGAGTTACCATGCCGGCTCCCGGATGTTGTTGGAATGTCTCGATGACAACCTCAAGTCTGCGTTCGAGCACCATGTCATCTCCATCGAGCAAGGCGATCACGTCTCCCCTGGCGGCACTGAACGCGGTATTAAGAGCTGCACCCTGACCTCCGTTAGGCTGTCGAATAAGCAGAATTCTTGGGTCCTTTCTGCACCAGGTTTCAATAACCTCGCAGGAATTGTCCTTTGAACCGTCGTCACAAACAATCACTTCAAATTTGGGATATGTCTGCGCGAGAACGCTTTGAATTGCATCGCCAATGTATTCCCCGTAATTGTAGTTCGTGACCAGCACGGAAACGAGCGGGCTCGCAGAAAGAGGCCCAAGGCGAACAGGTCGAAGATATTCCATGTCGTTCGTTGATTGTCCACGCACTGCGGGTCCTGTTTGCAGCGGCGTAGCTCCCGCCTGTCATAAATGATGAATAGTATCCTTACAAGGGCAGTACATGCTTCCGTTCCGTCCGAAACCCGCGATTGTATTTTCCGCTGGAGTCATTCGACTGGTTGCCGAACGACCCGGGTTCCGAATAAGATGACACAAGCCCAATCAGCATCCATGGAAAAACCGAGAGAATTCGGCGAAAGGTAACTCGAATTGATGGAATCGATTTCCGGTATAATACCGGCCTTCTTGGCAACCCAACTGGAGAACCTTGCTTTTCCCGCGGGTTTGCAGCACGGAGGCCGTCCTGAAGGAAGCCACCTAATCCTCGCAGCGAACGGCTAAACTATCGCCCGAACTCTGCTCTTGGCATACTTCGCGAAAGAGTCGCTCATAGGAAGCTACGACATGAGCGGCTTGGAAATCAGCCACCCTACGTGCGCCTGCCCTGATAAGGCGTTCGCGCAGCAGAGGATCAGTAAGAATTCTCAGAATTCCATTTGCAAGTGACCTTTCATCACCAACGGGGACCAGAATTCCACATCTTCCATTCTCCAGAATTTCGGCAGGGCCTGTTACACAGTCTGCTGACACGACGGGCAGACCACATGCCATTGCTTCTGCCAACACAAGTCCAAACCCTTCGCCACCCAGGGATGGGAACGCAAAGACATCTGATCGTGACATGTAACGATACGGATTTGGATCATAGCCTGCAAAATGGACCTTTTCCTGAAGTCCTTTCTGCGTCACTAAATCATGAATTCTGCGTTGATCAGAACCTTCGCCTACTATGATGAGCCGAGCGTCGATCTCTGTCAGCACGCGCTCGAATGCGCCGATCAGATATTGCAAGCCCTTCATTGTCTCAATTCTTCCGACCCAGAGTATGACAGGCTTGTTCTTCGAGACCAACCAGGGATGATTAACCGGCTCCTGAGAAAGCCTCTTGATCGCCTCGACGTCCACAGGGTTGCTGATGGAGATAACTTTCGTCTCAGGAAGCTTGAGATCATGCAATAGATATTGCCGCACTCCTTCCGAGACGGAGATAACGCGGTCGGCAAGCGGATAAAGGAACCGGTTGAGAAGACGAATGATATTTGCAGTAATCCTGTCACTGCGAATTTCCGTTGCGCCGACACCATGCTCCCCAACAACAATCACCATCTTTTCAGGCGTAAGCTTTGCCGCCAGGATCAAAGCCCAATTACTCATCGCGCCCATTCCAACCGCGATATGAGGCCGCTCTTGACGAAGAATCCGCCGCAAACGAAGGACCACAAGCAGGTTCACCGCCAGCTTGCGTACCAATCTTCCGCCTCCCTGGATGCCGAGTGCATAGTGGAAAATCCCGTCCGGAAGAGGATACCCTCGGTCTCTTGAGTACGTCACGACCACGGGTTTAAACGCTTGCTGATCCAGGTATCTGAGGACCGTGGCAAGGACTTGTTCAGTGCCCCCAATTCTTAACGCGTAACACATGAACAGAACTTTTCGCATAGGGTTCCTTATTCCGCACTCCGACCCTGGAGAGCTCCCGGTTTCCTCTGCCAATTTGCGGCGAGACCCCTGTTGTTCATATTTCTTGGATTGCCGGCGGCATTCACGGCGAAAGATTCTCTATATCGACGGGCCAGGGGAAGCAAGAAGAAAAAGGCAAAGGGTGCAAGAAGGACTAATGGCGGAATCACAGACAAGGCATAACCCTCAATCCCAACTAACATGATCCCTGAAGCGCTCACTTGGATAGCGTAACTTACGGTTCCTCCCCACAAGACGAGCGAAATGAGGTTGAGCATTTCCTTGTGATAGAGACACCTATGAATGAGGCCGAATCCCACCCCCTGTAAAAAGGAATATAGTATGAGCCCGACCAATCCCCACTCGATGTATCCAGTTCCTAAAGGCGTTAAAGCGGCGGACAAACCGACCTCATTTGGAGGTACATCGTTCATAAGATCGTAAACAAATTCAGAAAGAACCGGGGTTTTAGGCTGGCCTGTTAACTGCTCCCAAATTCGTTTTGCTTCAAGACGCAGAGCCCGACCGTGCATAGGGCCGAAGCGACTCATGTACTTGAAGGTAAAATCGAGTGGCTCAGCAGCTATCGTTGTAAGCCTGTCATAATAAGTTTCATAGATGCCTTCCGTCTGCCAGTATCCCTGGGTTGACATCATGCGAACTGCGACGATCGCCGCCGATGCCGGGACTACGATAATGATCAGGGGTAATAAAGTTCTCCAGAATTCCCGTCTCTTGTTCATGTAGTAAAGCATGATGTTAAACCAGACAAAAACCATGATGGCTGCACTCTTTGTCCCAAGCAGTCCGTCGGCAATGATTGAAAGGCCAAGCCCCACATACGTCATTGCCCTCGCCGCGCGGTTGCCGGTTTCACGATGGACCGCCCAGGCCATAAGCCCCAGGACCGCATAACAACCAGGGCCAAATACTGTCATTATCCGATTAACGATTCCGCTTGTTGACTGGACCCAGGCAAGTGCGGGATTACCCGAAAGAATTGGGATACCCTGCTGTGCAAAAAACACGATCGTCAGAAACGTCGCAGCGGAAAGTGATACAAACAGCCCCACGTTCAAAGGCAAGACAGGAAACAACAGCCTGACCCTTGTAGGTCTGGGCTGGTTGGAAGGTTTGGATTGTATGGCCGATGAGGTACTGTCAGACTGCTGCCTCGACTTCTTATTTTTTCCGAGGTCGGGAAGAATGACATAGTTAAAGAGCAAGTCGGCCGCCAGAAGGCCGGCAAAGAACATTGCGAAGCCTTCGGCGGCGTACGCGTAAGAGGATCCCCCGGATTCTGCATGAATTCGTAAGAGCCCCAGGTAGATGCACGCAAAATACGCTGCAAAGAAAAAGGGAAGACTGAATGCGCTTTTGTACCTCCAGAGAATCAACGCAATAATCGCAACAACACCGATGGAAACTGCAAGCTCATTCATGATGACTTTCCGTTGGCCTCGGCCGCGTGATAAATCCGGACGCCAGTTTTTTAAGGGCTGACTCGCTTCCCCAGCCGTCCCCAGATTCCGTCGATGGTCGCCTGGCAAAGGAGTTTGCACCGGGCTAACTTATGATCACGGAAAAAAACTGCAACTCCGACGGGTTTCAATAGTGTTTTCGCCAGTATGAATGGAGCAATCCAGGGCTTCACATACCTTGTCCTGACGAAAATTGTGTTCCGGACCACGTAGTAAGTTCTCCATGACTGCGCAAACGGCACCCCTGAGTCCTGCTTCCAAAGATCAGAGAACCTGCGTCGCCGTGGCGGGGCCCAGACATTGCGATGGATGACTTTGCTGGACGGCACCAGAAAGGCTTTAAATCGTCTGGAAATCCGATAAATGAACTCCGTATCGTCCCAGTAAATGAACAGGTCCCTCAACGGAAGTCCGACCGTGCTTATCGCCTCTCTTCGAACCATGACGCCAAGGAAACCTGCGGCCTCAATAGGAACAAGCGATCGCGTCAGCGACTCCTCGCTGACGGCGGGAACCGTATCCATTAACCTGTTGAAGCGCTTGTAACTGCCAATCTGTGGTTTCAGGTCTGTGTCCAGCACAAGGGAGGACAACAGGCCAACCGAAGGGTCGCTGAACGAGGGCGATTCCGTTAACTCTTTCAGCGCGTCAGGCAGTGCCTCTACATCGTCGTCCATCACCCATATCCAGTCATGCTCTTTCTCATACGCCAATCGAAAGCCTTCATAAAAGCCGGCGGATCCGCCAAGATTTTCATCCAGCCGAACGTGCGTAACCTTGTTCCCGTATTTTCGCACCAACATTTCTCCAGTCCCGTCGGTGGATGCGTTGTCGATCACCAGGATTTCATCGAGTGGGCGAACTTGCTGCATGAGCGCAGCAAGACATCTCTCCAACAGAGCACGTCGGTTGTGAGTGACCACTACTGCTGCAATGCGTGGTTTCCTGCCTGGATCTTGCATCGTTAAACTGGTCCTGTTTCGCCGGCCATCGGGCAGGCGGCGCCATTTCTTAGACTGCCATGATTACCCGTTGCGAAAATCACTTTGCAAGAAGGGAACCGCCGCGATCTTCTGGGTGATGACATTCGGCTGCCCTCAAACGCGTGTTGCTTACACAGCTTCCGTTTTATCGCGAAGACAGAGGCCATTAAACCGGGTTTGACTTCCCGCCCTCGTAGATTGGCAAGGGCGGCTGTGAATCCAATGGCGACGCCGGCCTCACTGGCTTTGACGCCTTCAAAGCAATAGAACACGCGAATCGCTCGGTCCTGACGGGCCATAGACGATCGAGTCTGCACACTAAATCGAGCAGCGGCGAGAAAAGCGCCGGAAAGCCACGTTTTCCCAGAAGCAATCGATAGAAAATAGAGCAAGCGAAGGCGCTGGGAGGAAACGTATAAGGCTTGCACGCATTGATCTCGAACCCGGTTGCACGAAAGATGGATTCCAGGTTGCGCTGCCAATAACCCTCTCTGACGTGCCCGACCGAACTATGAAAACGCCAGCCGAAAACCCGCGGGTAGTTCGGTGTGGGCACAGACAAAATGACGAAGCCGCCCGGTTTCAAAACCCGATAGACTTCAGACAAAAGGGCTGTGTCTTCCTGCACATGCTCGATCACATCAAACAGCAACACCCCGTCGCAACTCGCTGCCCGTACAAACTCGAGGCGCGGCGCGAAATGGACACGGAAGTCAACATTATGGATACCGCCTCGGACCTTTACCAGGCGAGCGGATTCTATTGATCGCTCGTCTGCGTCCAGTCCACACACCATCCATTGACTGTGCCTTCGAGCCACTTGAAATGACATTATCCCGTCCGCACACCCAACTTCCAGGACATGTGCGCGCTCAGGAAGCGGATTTTCAGCCATAAGACGTTTGACGGCGCGCCAACGGGTATGAGTGTGAAGGTCCGGAGTTCCATAGACATGGTAATACGCGCTGTAGCAGACTTTCATCAGCAGGCGCACAGAAAATCTGTAGTGATCACTCAACTCCGGGGCAAGGGCAGCAAATTCCTCCCCAATAGGCACGGCTCACGGGTCCTTTCGATCATGAGTTCCGGACGTACGCCGGACGAAACCTCGCGGGATTCAGACCGTGCTTCAAAGTATAAATGAAGGAGGCCGCGTTCACAAATGTCTCGGCCATTACAACGCCGGTGGCCATTCCATTCGCCCCCCATATCGGAGCCAATAGAAGGGCCAATGCGATGTTAAGAATCCCAGCGAGAAACAGGATGATCAAGACGGCGTAATCACGCTTAAATGACAACATCATCAGCGTTGACCAGACCGTGGCCAGGGCGACGTTCGGAATGCACAGCGAGAGTACTCGTAGGGCGTTAACTGCGGGCATGAACTTTGATCCGAAAATAATTCTTACGATTTCCGGAGCCAGCGCGAAAGTGAACACAAAAGTCCCGGCCCCTAACGGAGCAAGAACGCTTAATATCCTTCTGCCTTCACGAAGCGCAAGTTCCTTTGAGGCGTGGGCCAGGTTGGCTACTTTGGGGAAAAAAGCCTGGGAGATCGGGCCCATGGCATCAATGGCTGCCCTCACCAGCCGCTCCGCTGCAACATAGTACCCAACAGTTGAAAAATCCCTCACCAGCAACCCCAGCAGGAAGGCGTTTCCAGAAGTGTAGAGCGTTGTGGCGCTGGCCGATAAAAACAGGGCCAGGCCATTCTTGAGACTATCCCATATTTCGGAAATCCCCGGCAGGGTCCAACGGATTTTCAATCGGAACGTTGCCCAGCCCACGCCGAGAAGGCCCGCAAAGAAGGATTGAATTGTCAGAATCCAGGCACAAAGAAGAAGGTCCTTCGGTTGCTTGACGAACAGAACCAAGGCAACCAGGCCGGCTGACCTTACCGAAATATTAATGATGGCAATGCCCGTCATTCGTTCAAGGCCCTGGTAGAGCCACGTTGGAAACAGCGCCTTTCCAGCAAGCGATGCAAAAACGATCCATACCAAAGCCGCAGCCGCTCTCACCTTCGTAACGAAAAAGGTAACAGGAAGCAATAAAATAATGCTTATCGACAGAAGAATAAATTTGGCACCCCACACCTCCATTGCCGTGCGGCTCACAGACTCGCGGTTTTCCCGCTCCACCGAGATTATTCTAGTGGCTGACCAGTCAAACCCATAATCCACGAACACGCTAAAATAGGCCACCAGCCCCTGGGCAAAACCAAGCAGTCCGTATTCCTCGGCTCCCAGGACGCGCACCAGATAGGGAACGGTTATGAGCGGGAGGATATAGTTTGCAAAGCGAAGGGAGTAGAGCGACAGAGCATTTCGAGCGACAGCCCCACTTAAAAGTCGGCGCAAATTCAGCCGAAAGACCTGGATATTCCCGGCCAGCCCTTCAATAAAGCCCTTCATAAATTTCAATCGGTTTTTTCACGTTCCGCCCCAGTTCGCAACGCGCCGCATGCGACCAGCGTGCTGTTGCTCTCGTACGCGGCGCCTTGACACGCCCTCATCGCCGCCCCTGTCATGAGGCCGTCACGGATTGAATCGGCAATCCCCTGGAAGACCCATCGGGCATAGCGGCCGACGGCGTAAATGTCATGAGCTTCCAAAGCAGCAAGGGCTTTTTGTCTCCACTGTGAGCCGGCCCATGACCATGTATAGGCGACGTCTATCCAAGTGGGATCGACAACATCAACTTCGCGGATCCAATCCCATTCCTGCAATTCTTTGATGACGTTCTGGCTGTATTCATCCACTTCGGCACGGCCGGGTCTCTTTCCTTCGGGATATGCTCGTTCAACGTAGATGCTGATGCGCCCTTGGCTGCTCCGGACGGATTTGGGCAGGAATGACGCGTCAACATTACTATAAAATCCCACGCGATGAAATCCCGCCTTCGTGGCGGGTATGTAAACCCAATGGTCTTCCGGGCAGGCCGGCCCTTTTACGGCCCCGACGTTGAGGACCAGGACGGAAGGTGAAGGGTCAGGTATGGCATCGACTTTGAGTCCGGCCAATTCAATTGTGCGATTCAGGGGAAGTGTGGTTAGAAGTGCATCGTACCGAACCGTGGTTCCGTCGGAGAAGGAGACCTCTTTCTCAGCCGCGTCGATCTTAATGGCGCGCTTGCCGTAATGGATGTTGCACGCCTCAGCCAGGCGCTGGGCCAGCACGTTGAGTCCTTCTTCCGGGTAAATGAACGTCGTGTTATACCCAACAGCGGGGGATGAACGGAGTGTCCCCTGAATTACATGATCGAGATTCACGGGCGATTTATACGCGTCCTGTGGGGCGATCCGCTCATAAAGCCCGGCGGTATAAAGATCATGGAAAGGGAAGAAGAAGAGGTTGCAGAGTGTTTCTCCAAAGCTCGACTGCAACCAGTCCTTCATTGTACGGATATTTTTCATTCCGCTTGCAGCCTCGAGGATCTCTCGTAAGCTTCGGGAGGAAATCTCGGGGCCAAGACAGCGCAGATGATTTTGAATAGGATATGGAACAAAGACGCCCTTCTGCGGGAACCACACCGAGGACTTCCGCGAGTATGTGCGGAGCTTTGCGACAGACCTCATAAGGCGATGGACAACCGGATCGCCGCCAAAAATCCAGTGGCCCCCGCCAATTTCAAACCGGTAACACTCGCCGTCTTCAGGCGCGGAAGAACATCGCTCGCCCCCATCCGGCGCCACATAGTAGGACGAGCAAATTCCGCCCGGGTTTTCCGTCGCTTCGAACACTGGAAGGCCGGATAAACCTGCACCCAAGCCCGTCATTCCTCCGCCCAGCACTATCACATTGCTCTTCACGCGGTCTCCCGGTTCGCAAAGATCGATTTTAACACTGGCAGCAATTCGTTATTGTTCTTGGTATCCCTCGAGCAGTTTCTTAACCCAACGCGCTCTCCGACCTTGAAAAACGAACTAAATTCCTGGTTTGGCTTATGGATTCCCTGCATGCGGAACACCGGACTGGAACTCCGCAACATAATCCACGGCGGGGCAGGGTAGCACGTGGCCCGGAATCGATAGGCCGGAAAGCCTCTTATGCGACACTGACAGGCGGACTCAATCCCGGAAATATTCTATGGTTCTCGCCAGTCCTTCTTCCAGGCTGACTTTCGGCTCCCAACCCAGAAACCGGCGCGCACGTGAGATGTCCGGACACCGCAGCTTGGGATCATCGGCCGGCAAAGGATGAAACCGGACCTGGCTGGAACTGCCGGTCATCTTCAAAATGATGCGGGCGATATCCGCAATCTTCTCTTCTCTGGGATTGCCCAGGTTTATCGGATAATTAATCCCCCACTCTTCTCCCAGGCCGCCGGCTGCTCCCGTGCCGGCTTCCATCAGCAGTAAACGAACTAAACCCTCAATCAGGTCGCTCACGTAGCAAAAACTTCTTGTCTGACTCCCATCGCCATAAACCGTGAGGTCCTTTCCCTGGAGGGCCTGGACGATAAAATTGGAAACGACGCGGCCGTCATTCGCGCGCATCCAGGGACCGTACGTATTGAATATTCTTGCAATTCGCGTGTCGATCCCGTGCTTTCGATGGTACGCCATCGTCAGGGCTTCGGAAGCGCGCTTGGCTTCGTCGTACACGCTTCGAGGTCCGATCGGGTTGACGTTGCCCCAGTAATCTTCCGTCTGCGGATTGACTTTAGGATCCCCGTAAACTTCCGAGGTGCTGGCGAGCAAAAAGCGAGCGCGATGAGTTCTGGCCAACTCCAGCATGTTCCGCGTACCAATCGTCCCAACTTCCAGGGTCTGAATGGGGTATCGAAGATAGTCAGGCGGGCTGGCCGGGCATGCCATGTGGACAACGGCATCGACTTTTCCCTCGATATGCGCTCCTGCGGAGACGTCCTGGGAAACAAACCGGAAAGCCGGGTTCTCCTCAAACGCTGTAATGTTTTCTCGCCGTCCGGTCAGCAGATTGTCCAAACAGAGAACTTCGTGCCCTAGCGAAAGTATCCTTTCGCAAAAGTGCCTGCCCAGAAATCCTGCACCACCGGTCACGACAATTCGCATTGATCACCTTTCATCCAAATGACATCTGAGGTTCTCCACGCTTCGGCACTCCCCCGGTACCTGTGCCAGTCTCAAGTTACCATAGCGACGAAGCCGCTTGAAGACATTTAATTGCGGGTCAGACAATGAAGGAATTAAATTGACTGTCGTGCTGAAGCCAGCGGCACTGGAAACCTTTGGCCTGTTTATGCTTCCGGGCCTTCAGCCCGATAATCACTTCCGTATCCATATCCGTACTGTTGGTAGTATCCGTACTTGCCGACGTACCCATTCTTGTGAATATTGACGTCATTCAGCGCGACGCCCAGGATACGTGCTCCAGCCCCATAGAGCAATGAGCGGGCCCTGCGTACCACCTCATAAGGGGTCTCGTTGGCTCGAGTCACAAGGACCACAGCGTCCGTGAATGTGGCAAGGATCCGGCTGTCTGCCACACTTAAGAGTGGCGGCGAGTCCACCAAAACGTATTCAAATTCTTCGTGCAGCTTTCGCAGCAGTTCCAACGTTTTCGGAGAGGAGAGCAACTCTGCCGGGTTGGGAGGAATCGGCCCGCAAGGGATGATGTAAAGGTTCGGAACCCCGCTTAGCGGCAAAATGGCCTCGGAAAGCGTCACTCGGCCGGTCAGGCATTGAACAAAGCCGGGGCTGTTTTTTACTCCGGCCGCGCGATGGACGGCGGGTCGTCGCATGTCGCAATCCACAATAACGACCCTGCTGCCCAGGCTGGCGAGCGTTGCGCCAAGATTGATGGTAGTTGTCGTCTTGCCTTCGCCGGAAAGCGCGCTCGTAACGAGCAGCACCTTGGGTACGGGGTTTGCCGATAGCAGGATCGATGTTCGCAACGACCGAAAAGCCTCGAGGGCCATCGGGTCCTTTTGAAGTGCAAGCCCATAGGAGCCATTTGCACTATCCCCGGCAGCGACGAGACCGGGTTCTGATGATTTTGAAGACCCGTTCAAATGCACTGACGGGATCATGCCCAGCGAAGGCAGGCGCAACAGCGATTCAACTTCGTCCGGGGTCTTCAGTGTGTTGTCCAGGAACTCCTGGAGGAATGCCAAACCGACACCAAGGCTCAAGCCCAGGATGCAGCCAAAAGCAAGATTCAACACAACTCGCGGTTTTGCCGGGCCCTTGGGTACTTCCGCCGGGTCCACCACCATGATATTGCTGGCATTCAGTCCGGCGGCCACCTGCGCCTCCTTCATCCGCTGCAGGACCCCGTCGTAGAGCGACTGGTTCGTTTCGACATCGCGCTTCAGGATGTTGTATTGAATAGTCTTTTGCGAGACCACATCCACCAGCTTTTCCTGTTTCTTGATGAGTTCGTTGAGGTACTTTTCCCGTGCCTTGGCTGCCTGATATTCCTGAGCAATGTTTTTGGTCAGCGCTTGTTTCTGGCGATTCAGATTGGCCTGCAGCGTGTCAATTTGCTTTTTCAAGGCCACTGCCTTCGGATATCCGGGTTTTACGGTAGCCGTCAATTCAGCATACTGGCGCTTCAGGTCAGACAGATTGACTTCGAGATTTTGGATGAGATTGTTTGAAAGCACTCCCGGAAGGTCCTGGACCTTTCCTTCCTGAACCAGGCTGTAGAGCGCCTCCTTCTGGGCGCGGTCTGCCTGAGCCTTCGTGTATTCCTGCACGAGTTGATCGAGGCGCGCGTTGGCCATGCTTTCCGCCTGGGAGTTCACGGCGTTCTGGATGAACAGGATCGAATTCTTCGCCGCATAATCCTGGAGGGCGTCCTCAGACTTCTTGAGTTTGGCCTTGAGTTCGACGAGCCTGCCGGAAAGCCATTCTGAAGCTTTCAATGCTTCGTTCCACTTCACCTGCAAATTCTCGTCGATGTAATCCTCCCCAAGCTGATTGGCAATGCGCGCCGCCAGGGCCGGGTCGTGCGAGAAGAAAGTTACTTCAACGAGATTGCTGCGCTCAATTGGATTAACGCTCAGCGATCCCATGAAATTGGCCACGCTGTTCCGATATGCCTCAGAATTGGGGTCCGGCGGGTTGGGGTCTGACGGCGAAGGGATGTGCTTGGGGTTCTTGGTAACCAGGCCCAGATAACTGCGGCTCTGATAGAACTCGGGATATTGGTAAAGTCGCAAGTCGCGCACGACGCGTTCCGCCAGAGATCGGCTCCTCAGAATCCTGTACTGGGTCTCACGATAGCTCTGAAGGTCCCAGGAGGCGCCCGCTTGCGCGATTTGCTGAAAGCTCAGGACCTGAGGCTCTTCAGGGTTGATTTCGATCAGGATCCTTCCCGCATATACAGGCTTTTCTTTGAACGTGGCGATCGCGACTGTTGAGAAAACGACCAGCAGGCAGGTCAGTACGGTCCACCGTCGCTTGAGGATGATATTCCAATAATCGAGCAGCCGGGGCGCTTCTTCAGGCGCAACGTCAAGGATTCGGTCTTCGTGTATGTAACTCCCATCAAGCCGCTCGAGGCTGCGAGTCTGATTGACCGGTGTAATTCTGTGCTCTTCCATGCAAGTTCCTCGTCCACAATCGAGAGGACGCGATCTTTCAGACTTTTATGTTCCTGATGCCGGTCGAAAAAGCCTGGCCCACCCGCTGCGTTGTGCCAGAGGCCCCGCGAAACCATTAAGGGCCTCTAATCTTCATGAGCCTAACAGACCCTTTCCGCTGCTGTCAATCTATGTACTAGATTGAAATTAAAACTCTTGCTAAAACAGCCATGAGTCTTGGAGGCACAAACGCTGACGGGGTCTTTGCGTCGGCAATGGGGTGTCTCAGTCGCGGACATGGCATGCTGAGCGGTTATCTCATATAAGTAGGCTCCTACGGTTGCCCAGCGTGTGCTGTGACCTGACGGCAGTATTTCTCCTCATCATTTGGTTCCGGCGCGGCAAAACGTTCAAAAACTGAAGCTTCCTGTCCGGAATTTTATGTTTTCCGTCCGGCGCATTCGAAGCGAGGCCGTCGGCAGATTGACTGAACAGCGGACAGACATGATAATGAAGGCAGGCGTTGGAGTTCGCCTTTAACCGCCCTTCATTGGGAAAATGACTCCTGAGCCGGGGAGTTTCCCGAATGGGCGCTGCACGGCAAATCTGACAGTTCACCTGATCAGGAAATCCCCGATAGTTCAAAATGATTTTCCTGCTTGGACAGGCCACGGGACCGCTTTAGACATAGACCTTGCCCATGGCACCGGAGAGGCAGCATGGCGACAGGCCAGGATGACAGGCCGTTGAACGCAAGAGAAGCCGAGAACAATTCGGTCGGGACCCTGCCTGCTGTGACAACGGAACTGGATGGCGCCGGCCGGCTGCTGCGTCTGGCGAGGCTGGGAGAAGAACTTGGTACAGACCGCGTCGCCGACGAAGCTCGTGAACTGGCTGCGCGTGTGTCTGAAGGCCGGTTCTATGTCGCCTGCGTTGGGCAGTTCAAGCGAGGCAAATCAACCCTTATTAACGCGCTGATCGGCGAGCCCATTCTGCCAGTTGGCTTTATTCCTGTTACAGCCGTTCCTACGGTCATTCGTTACGGCGAACAGCGCAAAGCTCGGCTGAAGGACCGCAACCTTGTATGGCATGAAATTCCTGTTTCAGAAGTAAAGAGGTACGTTTCAGAGGAGCATAATTCAGAGAACTCCAAGGGGGTTACCGGAGTCGAGGTCTTTGTGCCAAGCCAACTTTTGTCCACAGGGATGTGCCTTGTGGACACTCCCGGCCTGGGATCCGTTTTCGCTGGGAACACCGCCGCCACCCGGGATTTCATCCCGCACATTGACGCTGTGCTGGTGGTACTGGGCGCTGATCCGCCACTGGCCGGCGACGAACTTGCAACGGTTGAAGTTGTCGCCCGTAATGTTCAGGAACTGATTGTAGTCCTCAATAAAGCGGACCGCACAACGGAGGCGGAGAGGCGCGCCGCCGAAGAATTTACGCGCCGGCTTCTTGAAAAACGCCTGAAACGGCCGATAGGGCCGCTCTACGAAGTAAGCGCTGCGGAGCGGCTGGAAAATCGCGGGCCGGAACGCGATTGGCCCCGGCTGATTGCGGCGCTCGAACGTCTCGTACAGGATTCCGGACGGCAGATTATCCTGGCTTCCTGCGAGCGGGGGCTCGACCGTCTGAGCGAAGAACTGCTGGCAATTGTCGCTGAAGAACGCGAGGCCCTCGAGCGCCCGATTGAAGAGTCTGAAAGGCGGATCGCCGCGATGAAGACCACGATCGCTGAGGCGGAACGCTCGATGCGAGAACTTGGGTTCCTTCTTATGGCTGAGCAGCAGCGCCTTTCCGACACCCTTGTGGATCGCCGCAAAGCCTTTCTCCGCAACGTGCTGCCGCAGGCCGTGAAGGAATTTCAAGAGTCCCTTTCCAAAGTTCCCCGACGGGCCGGACCGGCTTACCGGCGCGCGCTGATGGGACTGGCGCAGGAGATTGCCAAAAAACACGTGCTGCCGTGGCTTGCCGCGGAGCAGCAGGACGCCGAACGTGAGTATCGGCAAATTACCCAACGCTTCGTTCAAATGGGAAACGACTTTCTGCGCAAGCTTGCTGAGGCGGGCGTTCCGGAATTAAGCCGCATGCCGCATGCCCTGGATGCAGAAGCAGGGTTCCGGATTCGTTCGAAGTTTTCATTCCTTGATCTCATAGAGATCGCGCAGCCGGCGTCGCCGCTTCGATGGCTGGCGGACTTGATTCTTGGCCTTGTCGGCGCACGAAAAGTCATCCAGCGGGACGCTGTGGAATTCCTCGGTCATTTGCTTGAAACCAACAGCGCACGCGTCCAAAGCGACGTGATGAACCGCGTCCAGGAAAGCCGCGGACGATTGGAAGTAGAAGTCAGGAAACTTCTCCACGAAGTAAGCCGGATTGCCGAGCAGGCCCTGGCCCATGCGCGTTCAGCACGTGATGCAGGCGCTGCAGGCGTTCAGGAAGCGCTTGACCGCCTGGGCCGTCTGGAGCGGGAAATCCGTGACGTCCGCCTCATTCCGTCGTCCTGAATGCTGGTCCTTGCCTCTTTGGCACAATAGTCTTAGAACGACGGTTCTTTGACACCATCCCGCACTGATGCAAAAGTTGTTACTCAGGGGGAGGGGTATGGGAGATTATAGCTCCCATGTGATGCGCCTTTGCTAATCACAGCCCCCGTTTCTAAGGGCTGTCTGAGGCGGGCCGAGGAGAGACAGCTCATGAAGAAATTCTCAACGTATCTGACGATTTTCGCGGTTGGAGCATGTGTGGCGCTTGGACCGGCTTCATTGGCGGGTTTGGCGCGCCCGAACCCGGCGCTTCCCGGCCATGGCCCTGATCGGGACAAGGACAAGCACGAAAAACGGCACGGCCGCCACGAGCATTGGGACAACGGCCGTCACAGAGGCTGGTACCGCAACCGCGAAGGGTACTATCGTTTCGATGACGACGACCGTATCGAGGTCGAGCGTTTTTACCGTGAACACCGCGATGAGCGTTGGTTCCGTGAGCCTGCACCCCGTGTCGCCTTCGCTTACGGTTACGTCGTCGGGCCACGCTACCGGCCTTACTGCCACCCGCTGCCCGTGGTGATGCTTCAGGAGTTGCCGCCGCCGCCTCCACATTGCCACTATTTCCTGTACGGCGGTAACGTTCTGCTGCTTGACGACGGCTACCGCGTGCATGACTTCATTCAGTTGACCTTCAATTTCGGGCACTGAGTGGAAGCAAGCGGATTTTGCAGATCAACAGCCGGTTCTGAGTCGCTGCGCGCCTGATGGTTTGGAATCACTTCATCCGCCATCGGCGCGCCTGCCCAGCCGGCATTTCGTGTTCTGCTTTCTTAGCGGGCGAAATAGAAGGCGCGCAATCCCCGCAAGCTGCATTTCTTCCCTCCACGATTTTCTTGCCTTGCATACAGATCCCGAATTCGAAAATTGAGGGGCACTGTTCTGAGCTTAATCCGTTAGCATTGAAGTGGATTAGACAAGATCTGCGGAGGCACAGAAAAGTGCAATGAAAAGTTAGCTCACTTTGGGGCAGAAAAAAAGTGGTTTTGCGCGAGACGCGGCGGGCGGTGACGCCGTGGGGTGGGCTGAGCGTGTTCGTTGAATTCTTGAGACGACGAGGATTTCGCGAGCAGGTGCGGCAGCATCTGCCGATCCGGCTGGAATCGCCGAAGGCGATCGATCCGGCCGAGACGTTCACAGCGTTCCTGATCGGGGTGGTGACGGGGGCGCGGCGCTTTGCGCATACGGCGCGGCTGCGGGGTGATCGGGCGCTCGGGGGCGTTGGTGGGGATCGAGCGATTTCCCACCGACGATACGATTCGCAACCTGTTCAGGCGGTTTCGCCAGAAGCTGATCTACGAATTCTTCGAGCCGCTGTGGGCGTGGCAACGGGAGCGGCTGCCTCAACGCGAAGAGGGCTTCAGCCTGGACCTGGACTCGACCGTCTTGGAGCGCTCCGGGCGACAGGAAGGAGCGCGCAAAGGCTACAACCCTCGGAAGCACGGGCGGGCGTCGCATCATCCGCTGCTGGCGGTGCTGGCGGAAGCGACGTTCGTGCTGCACGGCGGGTTACGGAGCGGCCATTGTACGGCGGCGCGGGGGGGCGGTGGAGTTTCTGAAGGAAGCCCTGGCGCGGCTGGGGAAGCGAGTGCGAATTCGCGTGGTGCGGGCCGACGCGGGATTGTTCGAAGAGCCGCTGCTGAGCTTTCTGGAAGGACGCGGCTTGACGTACATCGCGGTGGCGCGGCTGACGCCGTGGCTGAAGCGGGCGGCGGCGCGCGTGGAAACGTGGCGCGAGCTCGACGAGGACTATGCGGTGGGGGAATTCCCGCTGCGGCTCTGGAACTGGGAGCGCGAGCGGCGCTTCGTGGTCATTCGCGAGCGCCTGCGGGAGGAGAAGCCCTCGCGGGGGCGCAAGCTCTTCGACGTTCCCGGCTACACCTTCCAGACCTTCGTCACCCACCGCGAGGAGGCGCCCGAAGAGGTCTGGCGCGACTACAACCGGCGCGCCGATGTGGAAAAGCGGATCGCAGAATGGAAGTATGATCTGGCCGCCGACGATTTCTGCCTGCACGAATTCTTCGCCACGGAAGCCGCTTTTCTGGCGATCCGGATGCTGTTCAATCTGCTGGCGGAGTTCCAACGCACCGTCGGCATGCCGCGCTATCGGCAACCGGCCACCCTGCGCGTCGAGGTCTTTCTGTGCGGAGCCATTCTGGGCCACGCCGGGCACCGCACGGTGCTGCATCTGTCCTCGGCTTGGGGGGGCCTCGAACACCGTAACGCCTTGTTCGACGAACTCTTACATTATGAAATCCCAACCTCGCGCAAGTTGGACTTTCAACCCCAGACAGCAGGATGATCCGAGCGTCCCATGATCCGATTTCACCCCCGAAAATGCACTTGAACTTACGAATTCGGGATTATTCTCTCGGATAATCCCGTAGCCGCAGACGCAACCTGCGCTCGCCTGATGGGTGTCACACCCGAGCGTATTCCGCACATCGCGGAATCAGCAAAGTTCCTCGGCAACTCGTCGCCAGACCGGATCCAACAGCTAGCTGCCCCGCTTACCTTTCCAGCCGCCCCATTCCAGACCGTACAAGACTTCGAACACTTGCGTGCGACGGCCCATTTCTCGAAGATCGTGCTCCGGTAACTTCAGACTGCAGAATCCAAACACGACCGCCAGAGGCGACGGCGGAGCCGACGTCTGTCGTTTGCCGACATATCCATCCAAGTGAGGAACTGCATCTGCATTGTTAGGAGGAGTATCTCAGCCCGACAGATATTTGCCGCCGTTGATTCCCACCTGCAACAGTAGTACACTACGTCCGAAGCCACACTGTGCCGAGGAGACGGTGGCGTGTGACGTGAAGAAGAAGGTGCTGCTTGCACTTTTCGGGATACTGGTTGCATTCGCGGCATTCGCGATTCACTCCTACCTCCAAATCCGAGCCACTCCCCGCGAGCGGGCGCGGACTTTTCCCGGAGACAACCTGATTCCCCGGCCAATCGGCTCGGTCAATCACGCCATAACTATTCGCCGCCCTCCTCATGACGTTTGGCCGTGGCTGGCTCAAATGGGCGCTGGTCGCGGCGGGTGGTACGCCTACGACTTCATCGATAATGGCGGTCACCCCAGCGCCGAGCGCATCCTGCCGGAGTACCAAAACATCGGCGTGGGGAGCGTATTTCCTGCACTCCCTGGCGCTACCGGCGTCTTTGTTGTCGCGGAGTGTGAGCCCGAGCATAGCTTAGTTCTTGTCTGGCGGTTACCCAGTGGCAAGTACCAGACGACTTGGGCGTTCGCCCTGGAGCAGCCCCAACCAGGGCTAACCCGGCTAATCGTGCGTGGTCGCGTCGCGCCTGGCTATCGCCCGTATGGCCTGCCGCAATGGCTCGCTATACCTACCGGTGCTTTGGCGCATTTCATTATGCAACGCAAGCAACTCCTGGGCATTGCCCGCCGCGCCGAAACGTATCACCCCGATTGAGACCTGCTCCTCGGGAAAGAGAACAAGATCCATCACCAGCCACATGGGCAGGCACGGCGCTCCACGGATTCAAATACAAGTGCTTTGAGCACTTCCAGATGTATCCGGTGCCAGCCGTCAGAACGAACTTGTTGCAGTTGGTGAAGCTGCTCGTTCCCACCTGTGACGGACACCGCGACCTAGTGCTCGTGGCCAATGAATGGCGACTGCCGCAGATAGCGGCTTGTTTCGATCTCATCAAGCACAAAGGACGCTACTTCGGCCCGCGACACCTTGCGTAGCATCACATCCCCCACTTCAGTTACGGCTTTGAAGTCGCTGTGCGGCTTGGCCTCGCTGAACGGCGCCGGACGCACGATCCACCAATCCAAATTCCACTGCCGGATCAGCTCCTCTTGTCGCTCCTTATCTGCGTAGCGGTTTTTCGTGAATAAGGGGAAGATGAGGCGATCGTAGATGAAGCCGCCATGACCTTTGGTCTCTCCCGCGCCGACGCCGGTAATGCAGACGAGTCGTTTGACGCCCTGTTCCTCCATGGCGCTAAGTAACAGCCGCGTGGATTGAGAGAACAGGGTCGTAGGTCCGGTTGATTTCACACCAATCGCATAAACAACAGCATCTTGACCTGATGCGGCTTTCGACAGCGCCTGCTGGTCCAGAACATGTCCGCGAACGACTGCCACTCCGTCAGGAGCGATATAGCCGGAATCCCGCACGAATGCGGTGACCTGATGCCCGCGCGCGACCGCCTGCTTAACAATCGAACGTCCAACCCCACCACCAGCTCCCAGCACCAGAATCTTCACGACATCACCTCATAGCGACGGGACGCCGGGCAAAGAGCCTGTAGTTCTTGGCACGCGCGTCTTCTCAATCCAATAGGCAACGCCAGCAAAGGCGGCATAGAGTGCGAGTGCGGTAATCGCCGCCGCCCGGTCCGAATGAGGAGGAGGGCCGAAGAACACCACGGCTTGAACGCATGCCATCAGAATCCCAAAGACCATCATTCCGTAACGACCAACATTGGTAACGGCTTGCGTCGCACGCAAGTAGAGATACATCCCGCCAAATAAGATTGCCAGTTCAAGTGCGAAGGCCGCGCCCGGAAAATTCCAGAGACCGAGGCCAACTTTCAAGGTGTTGTCTTAAAGCGGAAGGTCTGGACGGTGAACGAGCAGATCAAGTATCCAGTGAGAGAACACAGCGCCCGAAAGCACGGCAGCACCATACCACCCATCTGCCCTGCGGAGGAGGCCATACGCTAAGCCCGCGGCGAGGGTCCAAACCAGAGCTCCATCAAGACTGTGGGTGTATGGCATGTAATAAAGTCAAGCGGGTTCGTTCTCGTAATTCCGGGAACGATCCGCACTTTTTCAATCAGATTGAGGCTCGCGCGGCCCATGAGTGCCACGGTCCTTCCACGCCCGATGAGTTACTCCACATCGGCAAATGCTTCCAACGTTCAGGTGAGCGCTCAGGATGGCAATCCTGCTATCGAAGTGTTCCGACGCGTGCTATGATACCGCCCGTTACAGGGACGCCCTGTGCCCTGATCGATAGATAAGCAGATTTAATACTCATCGTAAGAGCGAGGGGCCGATGGCAAACAGACAGGCTTACGCGCGCAAGTTAACCTGCGGGATCATGGTGCTCTTCCTTGGCATCAGTACCGCTGCCGCGCAACACAACACGGACGCACTCAAAAGCGGCTTTGAAAATCCGCCTGAGAGCGCCCGGCCGCGGGTCTGGTGGCACTGGATGAACGGCAATATCACTAAGGAAGGCATCAAGCTGGATTTGACGTGGATGCACAAGATCGGGCTGGGCGGCTTCCAGACGTTCGACGCTGCCCTGTCAACGCCGCAGGTGGTGAAGAAGCGACTGATCTATATGACGCCCGAGTGGAAGGACGCCTTCAAATATGCCACCACGCTCGCCAACGAGTACGGCCTGGAAGAAGCGATTGCAGGTTCTCCCGGATGGAGTGAGACCGGCGGCCCGTGGGTGCAGCCGTCGCAAGGCATGAAGAAGTATGTGTGGAGTAAAACCAGCGTGGAGGGCGGAAAACCCTTCGCCGGCAGGTTGGCGCATCCACCGTCCAACACCGGCGCATTTCAGAACATCGGCATTCAGGACGCGCTAAGCTCCCGCCGGGAAGGCAAACCCATTCCGCAGTTCTATGCTGATTCGGTGGTGGTTGCGTACCGACGGCCCGCAACCGACGTCCCGCTCGAATCATTGCACCCGACAATCACTTCGAGCGGAGGCTCATTGGATGCGGCCATGCTTACCGACGGCGACCTTGAAAAAACCACGGGCGTCCCGATCCCACCCGTCGGCCAGGAAGCGTGGATCCAGTACGAATTCCCAAAGCCCACAACGATCAGGTCCATCACGATCGTGACGAAGAATCCCAACCGGATCGTTGCGGCACTGGCAGGAATATCCCCGCCGGAAAAGGCACTCGAGGCCAGCGACGACGGCCAGAACTTTCGTGTGATTGTCAAGTTGCCCGACAGCGGTGCGCCGGAGCACACCGTTTCATTTCCGCCGGTGACGGCGAGATATTTCCGCGTCACTTTCAAGCGGACGCCTCCTCCTCCGCTCCCGCCGTGGGCCAGTGGTCTTAACCCTGCATCGCTTGGGTTCAGGGTTGGTCCTCCGCCCACCGAGTATCAGGTCGCGGAACTCGTGCTTCATCCGGGCGCTCGCGTGAACCGGTTTGAAGAAAAAGCGGCGTTCACTACCTTGCCGGACCTTTACGAATTTGCGACGCCGGCTTACCAGCCAGGCGACGTGGTCAAAAAGTCGGACGTCATCAACCTGACTTCAAAAATGCGGCCCGATGGGACGCTCGACTGGACGCCGCCGCCCGGAAACTGGGTCATCCTCCGCTTCGGGTATTCGCTGCTGGGAATTACGAATCACCCCGCCACGGCCGAAGCCACCGGCCTTGAAGTGGACAAACTGAACGGTGCGGATGTCAAAAGCTACATGAATGCCTACCTCGAAACCTACAAGGACACGGTCGGCCCGGACCTCATGGGAAAGCATGGCCTTGGGTACGTGGTTACGGACAGCTGGGAAGCCGGCTCACAGAACTGGACCGACGATATGATCGCCCAGTTCAAGAAGCGGCGCGGCTACGATCCTGTGCCTTGGATGCCCGTGCTTGCCGGAGAGATCGTCGAGAGTTCGGCGGCCAGCGACCGCTTTCTGTGGGACTTCCGCAAGACCATCGCCGACCTGATCGCCGATGAGCATTACGGGACCATCGAAACCACTCTGAAACAGTGGGGCCTTGGGCACTACGGGGAATCGCACGAGAGCGGACGCGCCTTCGTCGGCGACGGAATGGAAGTGAAGAAGCTGGATGATATTCCCATGGGTGCCATGTGGACGCAGACGCCTGGCGTCAATAAAGTGCAGTACGGTTACAACGCGGATGACCGCGAATCGGCATCTGTTGCCCATATCTATGGGCAGAACATTGCCGCCGCGGAATCCATGACAGCAGCGGCCGCTCCCTGGGCGTGGTCGCCGCAAACGTTGAAGCCCACGGCCGACCAGGAGTTCATCAACGGCATCAACCGCATTGTGATTCATGAGTCGGCGCACCAGCCGCTGGTTGATAAAAAGCCGGGACTCACGCTCGGACCTTTCGGCCAGTGGTTCAATCGCAATGAGACGTGGGCCGACGAGGCCGGGCCGTGGATCAATTATCTCGCCCGGTGCAGCTATCTCCTGCAGCAGGGGCATTTTGGCGCGGACGTCGTTTACTTTTACGGCGAGGACTCGAACCTCACCGCGATCTTTGCGAACAAGGCCCCCAACATTCCGGCGGGATACGGATTCGACTATATCAACGCCGACGCGCTGATTCATGAGTTGAACGTAAGCAATGGCCGGCTGACGACGCCAGGCGGCATGAGTTATCGTGTGCTGGGGCTCGATCCCTACAGCAGGCATATGTCATTGCCTGTGCTGCGAGCTATTTATAAACTTGTGAATGAAGGCGCGGTCGTCGCCGGGCCGAAGCCCATGGACGATCCAAGCCTTGCTGACAATCAGGCGGAGTTCCACCGGCTGGCGGATGAACTCTTTGGCGACGGTTCCGGAGTGCATCGGGTCGGCAAAGGCACGGTTTATGCCGGAGAAAGCCTGCGCGAAGCCCTTGACGCCATGCACGTCCCTCCGGATTTCGATTACACCAGGCCCGAAAGCGACACCACGCTCCTGTTTGTCCACCGCAAGCTCACAAATGGCGATATTTACTTCGTAGATAACCGCGGCGACCGCACGGAACATGTTGAAGCGACCTTCCGCGTGACGGGTAAGGCTCCTGAATTGTGGCATCCCGACACGGGCGAGATCGATCCGGCATCATTCAGGATTGCGGAAGGACGCACCACCGTTCCCCTGAAGCTCGAACCCTGGGGTACGGTCTTCGTTGTTTTCCGCAAGCCAACCCGTGAAACGTCGCGCACCATGCCTGCGAAGGTCCAAACTCAACTTGAGACTGTAAATGGTCCGTGGATGGTTACCTTTCCGCCGGACCTCGGCGCTCCGCCGTCTATCACTCTCGATACCTTGTCTTCATGGAGCGACAACCCGAACGCCGGCGTGAAGTACTTTTCGGGGACAGGCACCTACACAAAAACCATTAACGCCCCGGCAAGCTGGTTCAAACCGGGGGCGCAAATCTGGCTCGACCTGGGCGACGTCAAAAACCTGGCAGAAGTCGAGGTCAATGGAAAATCTCTGGGCGTTGTGTGGCATACGCCTTTCCGGGTGAATGTGAGCAGCGTGCTGAAGCCCGGATCCAATGAACTGACGATCAGGGTCACGAACGCATGGGTCAACCGCCTGATCGGCGATCAGCAGCCGGGCGCGACGAAATATACATATGCGGACGTAAAGCCGTACAATGCCAACTCGCCGTTGCTGCCTTCGGGATTGCTTGGGCCGGTGCGCATTTATTCCGTCGCCTCGCAATGAGATTGGCAGGGTGCTTTCACAACCGCCGCGACAGATCGCGACAACGCTGCTTTCAATTATTGGCAATAAAGCCGCGAAAGACCGCGTGCGTAAATTCACCCGGTGTGACGCTTCTTCGCAGGGCAGCGCGCCATCAGCAATAGCTTCGCCGTTTTTGAGCGCGCCGCAGGCTGCCGGCCTCACCTCCGCCTTCCGGTTCCGCAGCCAGGTTGCCCACAAATGCGAAAGAGTAGTTTCCTGCGCTGGGCACATCTGTCCGCAACAGCACCCGAAGTTCATTCAATAGCGCCTGACGACCCTCCGACTTAGGTCGTTGCCGAGTTTCGGTCAACGAATCATACTAAAAGTGAAAACAGTCTGGAGGAAACATTATGGCGTACGTTATTGCAGAGCCCTGCATCGGAGTCAAAGACACGGCCTGCGTGGATGTGTGCCCGGTGGATTGCATCCATCCCAGGAAGGATGAGGCCGGGTTTGCAGAAGCCGCTCAGCTTTATATCAATCCCGAAGAGTGCATTGATTGCGGTGCGTGCGTTCCGGTGTGCCCCGTTTCGGCAATCTTCCCGGAGGAAGATTTACCTGAAGCGTGGAAACACTTCGCCAAAGTGAACGCGGATTATTACAAGCAGGCGGCACAGCCCTCCGGTTCGCCGGTGAAATGAGGTTTCCCCCTCGTGCGCCCACGGGCAGGATGATTCTGTCCGTGGGCAATCCATAATGCATCAAGCGGACCTTCGCCGGATGCCGATCTGATTCGGGCGGAAATGGGTCACCGCCGGCCGGCAGAATCCACTGTAGTTGTCGGGTCTGCTCCCTGCCAGGTGACGTCCGCAGTCGGCCCGTAGGTGGAAGGGACTTTCTTCCCGAGCAGCCTTAAATAGACGGTGAGCTGAGTGCGGTGGTGTGCCGTGTGCAAGACTCGCCGCCAGAAAATCCAGATGCGCTGGCGTTTCACGTCAAAAAACGGCGCTTCTTCGGTCCACCAACCCTCCCGCTTCGACGCCAGGAAGGAGAGCCTTGGCAGCGCGAGCTCCAGCATGCGCCGCGCATAGTCCTCGGGAGTTTCCACCGTTGGAAGAACCTTGTCCGGCGGCGGTTCCGGGGATCCCAGAAACTCTCCAAAGAACCGTCGTTCCGAAAGCAACTGGTGTTTCATGATTTCCGCTACGCTGCTCGACCGCGGGTGCGGCCGAAAAGCAAGGTCCCCGGAGCCGAACTCGCTCCACACGGAGATCACCTTATTGGTTTCGCTCGCATACGTTTCCAGCATGTGCTGAAGGAATGGCGATTGTGCGCGCGGGACCTGCGACTCAGGTATGGCGATACGCTCGTAACTCATCGGCATCGGTAGGCCCTCCAATACCCCGGGCAGGCGTTATTGATTGACCGCCCGGTCTTCCGTCTCTTCCGCAACCGAGCCCGCCGGCGCGGAGCCATTTGACACGCCAACCCGTTTCGCCCAGAGCGGATAATTCAAGCCTGCCAGCCGGTTGATCGCAATCCCCTGGAGGACCAGCAACGCCACAGCGACTTCGATGATTGCCAGGTAGAACGGTTTGGTCACGATCCCGAGCGAAACAATCAGCGTGGTTGCCCCCGCGGGCGGATGCGCGGCCTTCAGCAAGATCATCAGACTTGCCGTCAGTGCAAGTGACAGGGCGGCAGCCATGATGCGTCGCATGTCCACGTTGCTCTCTATGGCGGGCGGGGCATGTTGCAGACCCAGCAGCAGCAGCGATCCGTATCCACACGCGATGCCGATGGCGTGACCGTAAAGCGTGTGGCGCGGTGTGGCGGTCGGCGAAAGCGGAGTGTAGAAAAGCAGAATTGCCGTTGGCCCGAGCGAAGGAAAAACAAAGGGCGTGTGGGAAACCATCGCCACCCCCGCGAGGATTGCGATGGTAATGAACCCATTGATGAACATGAACAGCGCCCAGATGCGGCGCTCGGGAAAGCGGTCAAGAAGATGAACAAGCCGCAACCGCCTGGCGATGCCGCGAACGACCTCGGGGTCAAGCAATGCCAGCCGCGATGGATATTCGGTCCTCCTGGCGTGCAGCCCTTTTTCCGCGTCGAGATTCAGTTCGTTGTTCATGAGCAAACCGCAGAAAAGCTAAAGCCTCTTCCATTTGTATTAACAGAGATTTTCGTGAAGCCGGCGGCCGCGAGCCTTGCCGGCAGCGCCGAAGGGTCAACCGGGACCAGAGTATCGCGAATGTGGAGCAGGCGCATCAGCAGGCCGTCCGTGCTGTCCACGCCGGCAAACACGCCGCCCGGCCGGATAACGCGACGGACCTCCTCAAAAAGCTTATTCTGGAGTCCAACGGACCGAACGTGGTGAAGCATCGTGAAAGCCACGGCCCCCGAAAAGCACTGGTCTTTGAAAGGCAGCGCCGTGCCGTCGCCTCGGATCACGCGTACATTTGTGCCGCGCATGCGGTTCGCGAGTGAGTCCGCCAGTTCCGGGTCAATTTCCACGGCGGTGAGTCGATTCAAACGCTGCCGGAGCCAATCCGTCGTGAGGCCGGGTCCGGGACCGATTTCCAGCACGTTGTCGCCGAGATCAAGTCCCCCTACGACGGACGGAAGGATTGTTTCTTCCAGCATTCTCTTCCAGCCGCTCGACCGGCAAAGCCAGCGGTGCACGCGGTTCATCTCTGTCTCCACTCGAAAAGGGCAACAATCAGGCGGTGCGATTCAACTCGGGCCGCATGAAAATCAAATCGTGAGCAAGTTCCGCCGGTGCGCAAGCTTTGCCTTCGACGGCCCAGCAGGCTTCATCAAGGCGTTTATCGCCGCCACAGCAATAATCGGTTCCCAACGGCTCGAAGACTTTTGTGGAGGCCGGCGTGGCGAGAACCATTTCCTTCACCATTTGGGTTCCGTCGATATCCACGCCGTTTCTCCCTTTCCACCAGGCAGGATGCCCAATGCCGTCCATTCTAACGCAGGCCGGTTGCCATGGTTTTGCCGCGCAACCTCCTCGCAAGCGCGTTTTGTACGACCCATTGCAGTTCTTCTTCGGAGAGCGGGTAACTGATATAGTCCAGAATGCCGAGTTCGAGGGCATCGATTCGCGTCCCCGAAGAACATGCACCCTTGCAAACAACCACCATCCCGGCGCCTTTCCAGTGCACAGTCGGAAGTAATTCGTGGAATGTGCCGTCGGGCAAATGCGCGGAGCAAAGTACCAGGGAGACTTCAATGCGATCCAGAATATCGCGCGCTTCCCGAAGACTTGAGGCGCCGATAGGCTTCTCTCCGAGTGCAAAGATGGTGCGTTCTACAGCCCTCAGAACGCGGTTATCGGGTATAACGATAAGGATGCCGGGCGGCGACGCATTCTTTTGCTCGGGCGCACGCTCAGCGTCCGTTGAAAGAACAGCAAAAGACATCGCCCGGCCGGAGGGATCTGTTGATGGTCTGTTCATCTTTCCACTCCTTCGGATAATGATTGGGCCGCATCATTCGGAGCGGTCCGTTCCGCTGGCCCGCGCTGCGAAAAGCTTCATGATTCACGGGCGTCCAGTTGCGGATGCGGTTCCCTCGTGCAACCGCGCATCTTCACGCTTCAGGCACTCATGGGCTGCTTCAAAAATCAGATAAGCCGAGTTCCCGCGAACAATGCAGTTGCCACCTGCCTCTGAATACATTGCTGCCATTTCAGGGTCGGGCTGAGCAGCTTCCAGCAGCACAATCCGCGGCCTGTGGGAAAGCTGACGGAATGTTTGCCAGATTTCTTTCGGATCTACTTCCGGAAGATATTCGCCGAGCAAAACAGTATCAAATTGGCTCGAGCGGAGCTGTTCGATTGCTTCGCGTCCGCCCCAGGCTGCGGTGGTCTCGTACCCGTTGTCTTCGAAATAGAATGCCAGCCGCGTTATAAGATCGTGGTCTGCGGCGGCGATTAGAATGCGTTTTTTCACTGGCATGATTTCTTTTTCCCCTTGGCCCCCGCAAGCAGTCGCTGCCGCAATGCGCCCGTTGCATCGCGGAACACGGACTCGGCTTTTAATCTATGGAATTGCAGGCGCGATTGCGAGGACTAAAGTCACAGGCCCCTGCAGCATCGAGAACCGGGTCCACGGGCAGTCGTCAGCTTTCCCGAAGCACGACGACAGTGACCTCCTCTATGGGCCGGCCGTGCGAGAACCCATCCATCGAGGCAAAGACTGCTCGAGCGGTCCTTTCGGCGAGTTGCACGCGCGTCTGAGGAGTTCGAAAAAAGCTTGACTTTCCGGGCGGAAAAGTATACACTTGTAGCGTGGTCGGGCCAGATTCTGTGGCCTTTGATAGGCTAGATCATCGTATTTGCGATTTCGGCTCCGGTTCGGCCATTTCTGCAATGAAAGATTGCCGGCTCTCATGTATCCCATTCTTTTACATACAGTTGCATAGGGTTCGGCTTGAACAGGCGAGGGAAAATGGGACAAAAACATGTCAATTTTAAAAAACGAACCGGAGAAGTTCTTTAGAATCAACCTCGCTGTGTCAAAATGGAGCAAAAACGAACCGGAACGAACCTGAAAACGAACCGGAAAAGTTATTGAAAATACGTGGCCGCCAACAAAATGAACCGGAAGGAACCCGGGAATGAGACAGGGTCAAACTAGCCTATTTCAGCAAGGCAATTCCCCGTCGTACGCCGCCGCCGGCTGAAGCCGGGTCCGGCAGGGGATTGCACGAGCAGTGCTGAGGTTCCTGCGTGAGTTTTTGACAAGCCGCGACCAAATATTGTAGGTTTATTGAATTTAAGGAGAGAGAGCATTGCGTAAATTGCCGATTGCCATCGTCGCGTGTACCCTCGCGCTGTCTGCGTGCAGCATTGCAGGTTCGTTGAAGTCCAAGGACGCCATCAAGGGCGCGATTGAAGCGCACCTTCGCGACAACCCCCACCTGTCGCTGAAGAACTTCAATACCGAGATTGAAAGCGTCGAGTTCAAGGACGACACCGCCGATGCACTGGCCAGGTTCGTCTCCAAGGCAGACCCGAACAGCGCGGTTGAGGTCCGATATCAATTGAAGCTGGACGGCCGTCTTTGGAAGGTTGTTTCCAGCCAGCCGGCCGGCGGCCAAGGCATGGGCGCGCATGGTGGCGCAGAGGGCTCCATGCCGATGGGCCATCCTCCTGTCGCGCCGGGGCAGCAGACCCAGCCGCCCCCTGAATCAAGCCACTGAGGAAGTCCCCACAGCAACCGGAGGACTCCCCCCATCTGCCCTTTCGGGGTCCTTTCCGTTCCGGCAAGCCGCTGCCTTTTTAACCGTCGCGGTGTATTCTATAAAAAGAGGTATCGGGCGATGGTGCGCCGCGTTTGTCTGGCGAAGTGGGGATTCTTGGTGGCCGTGACATTTGTGGCGTGCTTACCACTCCTCGCGGAAACGAATGCACAAACTTCCGCCGCTTACCTGAAGCAAGGCAACGAGTATTCCCGCCAGCAGAAATGGAAAGAGGCTGAAGCTGCGTATCGTAAAGCGCTGAGTCTTGCACCCAATTCCGCCCAGGCCCACTACGGACTGGGCAACGCGCTGGCGGCGCAGCAGAACGTTGGCAACGCGCTCCGGGAATACAATCGTGCGCTGGAGCTCGATCCGAAACTCGATGGAATCCACCGCAACATGGGCGCTCTCTACGAGAGCATCGGGCAACTGCCCGAGGCGCTGAAGGAGTATCGGGCGGAACTCCAGTTGCATCCGAACGACGCCAAATCCATGGCCAGCGTCGCACGCGTTTTGGCATCGAGCGGGAACTATCAGGGCGCCATCCAGGAATATCAGTCGGCGCTTGCCAGGGACCCAAAAGGCGCCGAAATTGAGGCGGCGTTTGCGAACACGCTGCTCCAGGCAGGGAATATCAGGCAGGCTGTTGAGGAATATCAGAAGGCCGTCAAGCTGGCTCCGGACAACGCCGATGTCCATGCGGGTCTGGCGAATGCCCTGATCCTGTCCAGGCGATATGCCGACAGCATCAAGGAGTATCAGGCGGCGATCCGCCTGAGTCCTGACGATGCACATCTGCACTACAGTCTAGCTTCCGCGCTGGAAGCCACAGGCAACCTGATCCCTGCGATTTATGAATACCGCCAGGCCGTATCCCTGCGGCCTGACCAGACGGCCTACCGCTACAACCTGGCGCTGGCCTACCGCGACTCAGGCGATTATGCGGATGCCGAGAAGGAATTTAAAGAAGTAATCCGGCAGGACCCGGACAACGCGGACGCCCATGCCGAACTGGCGGCAACGTACCTCTCGATGGGCAACCACGCTGCCGCAGTCACACAGTACCGCGAAGCCCTGCGGCTGAGGCCGGATGACCCGGAGCTTCGTGAGAAACTTGGTTTGGTCCTGCGGAAGACCGGCGACCTGACGGGCGCCGTAGCACAACTGAAAAAGGCAAGAGAGCTTTCGCCAGAGACGACTTCCTATCGGCAGAACCTTGCCGAATCGGTTGAGGCTTCGGGCGACATCGCCAGTTTTATTCTGGAATATCAGCAGGCTGTACGGCTCCGCCCGAGCGATCCAGGCGCCCACCTGGACCTGGCAAATGCCTATATGTCTGCGAAGAAATTGAAGGATGCTTTGGACGAATACAAGGTCGCAGCGCAGCTTGCGCCAAAAAGTCCGGAAGTCCATTATCGCTACGCTATGGCTCTGAAGGCGGCAGGAAAAACCAGCGAGGAGCAGGCTGAGTTGCAGAAAGCGGTCCAGTTGCGGCCGGACTATGCCGAGGCGCTTGAAGCGCTGGGAGACCTTCTGGTGGCCCAGAAGAATTACCAATTGGCTATCCCGACGTACCGCGACGCCGTGCGCATGCTGCCGAACGATCTGGACCTCAGGATGCGACTGGCCCGCGCGCTGGAGCAGAATGGCGATCCTCAGGGAGCGGTCCAAGTGCTCCAGGAGGCCGCAGACCTTGACTCCACTTCCGTGCAGTACGAATTGCAGCTTGCCGATGCGCTGGTTGCCAAGAAAGATTTTCAGTCGGCGGCCAGGGTTTACCGGCAGGCGCTGGCGCAGAAGCCTTCAGACCCTCAGCTTTCGATGCGTTTGGGGAACGCGCTGCTGCAAATGGGTGACACGAAAGGCGCTGCAGAGGCGTTCCGCCAGGCCCTCAAGGACCAGCCCGGCTCACCTCAGGCGCACCTGGAGCTGGCGGGAATGCTGGAGCAGACCGGCGATTACGAAAGTGCAGCAGAAGAAGCGAAGACGGCCCTCAAGACAATTCCCAATTCCGCCAAGGGACATTATCTGTTGGGCGTTGCGCTGATCGGCCAGAAGAGAACTGATGACGGCATCAAGGAATTGCGTGAAGCGCTGCGCGACAACGCCGATTACAGCGAGGCGAGGCTTGCGTTGGCGAATGCTCTTCGGCAGGATGGGCAACTCTATGAGGCGATCGGCCATTACGAGCAGTACTTGCGCGATAATCCGTCGGATGCCGGGGTGCACCTGATCCTGGCCGACGCGCTGAACGAACGCAAGAATTACGCCGAGGCCATCGAGCAGTGTGAGGAAGCTGTGCGGTTGATGCCTGACAATGCGCAGGCGCATTACGACCTGGCCGTCAATCTGGAAAAATTGGGCAAGAACGCGGATGCGCGCCGGGAGTACGAAACGTATCTGAAGCTCGATCCTAACGCTCCGAATGCAGAAGCCGTTCGAACATTGATGAGAAAGTTGGCGAAGCTCGAAAGCCGGGGATGATTGTTGATACTGCGGCGCAGCGCCCGCTTCTCGCTAAAAGAGGCGACCCCGTTGAGAAGCGCCAATTGTCGTCAACTTAACGCCCCAGAAGAGATTTGGCTATGGTCTGAAGCTGCATGAAGGATGTCCCCTCATAGATCTTTCCGATTTTCGAATCACGCAGGTATTTCTCTGCAGGGTAATCTTTGGTGAATCCGTAGCCTCCGTAAATTTCGACGGATTCCGAGGCCACGCGCTCCGCCACATTGGAGCAGAAATACTTGGCCATGGCGGCTTCCCTGAGAAAGGGCAAGCCGGCATCCTTGAGCCGAGCTGCGTTGTAAGTCAGCAGGCGCGCAGCTTCAATCTGAGTGGCCAGCCGCGCAAGCTGGAACTGGATCGCCTGGAACTCGCAGATGGGTTTCCCGAACTGCTTCCGTTCTTGCGCATATTGCAGGGCGTGATCGAACGCGCCCCGGGCCACGCCCACCATCTGCGCGGCAATTCCGATGCGACCTTCGTTCAGAGTCTCGATCGCCACTCTGTAACCTTTGCCAACCTCTCCCAGAACGTTTTGCCGGGGAATACGGCAGTCTTCGAGAACCAGTTCGCAGGTGGATGAAGCACGGATGCCGAGCTTATCTTCCTTTTTTCCAACCGTGAGTCCCGGCATTGAGCGGTCCGCGAGGAATGCCGTGATCCCTTTGTATCCCAGGTCGCGATTGACCGTAGCAAAGATGATGAATATTCCGGCTTCCCTGGCGTTGGTGATCCAGAGCTTTCGTCCGTTCAGCACATAGTGGTCGGCATCTTCAGTAGCGCGCGTTTCCAGCGCAAAGGCATCGCTGCCGGAGCCTGCTTCTGACAAGGCGTAGGAGCCGACTGTATCTCGCACGAGGCGCGGCAGAAATGCCTTCTTCTGCTCTTCGGTGCCCCAGCGCAGGATGGCGTTCGAAACCAGCGTGTTCTGAACGTCAATCACCACTCCCGCGGAAGCGTCAACGCGCGAAAACTCCTCAATGGCGAGCACGGCCATGAAGAATGATCCCCCGCTGCCGCCGTAGTTTTCCGGCACGCCGATTCCCATGAATCCCTGCTGGAAGAACTTCTCGATCAGGTCCTGACGGAAGACGCCCTCGCGGTCCATGGCCTCGACGTGCGGACCGATTTCGTTTTCGGCAAACTCGCGCGCCGCCGTCCGGAACATCTGCTCTTCTTCGCTGAGCATGGTTAGCGGCGGAATGGAGTGCGCTGACACGGAAGCCGGATCAGTCATGAAATTTGACCTCGCGCAAACGCCCTCATCTTATCACCGTCGCAACGCAGTGCAAACGTCGCGGGATCGTCGATGAGAGCCTGTTCATTCAGCCGCCGAAAGGAAGCGGAGCATGCTGCGGCGGAAATGTGCAACAGACAGCGCCCTGCCCGGGTGCTACCACTGCACGCCGGGATAGAGGCTGGGTATGCGCCGGATCCGGTAACCGATCTGACCGGTCACGTCGAGTTCCCAGACCGGTTGCGGTGTCGGCTCCTTGGTCACTTCCATTACGCGGGAGTTAAATGGATTTGCACGCAGGAAGCCTTCATCGAACTCCACGTCGCCGTTTGGAAGCAAGTCCATACTCCCCACTGCTTCTGAATAGTCCAGAGGCGAATCCTCCCAGAGGACGTGCGCGGTGCGCCCCGCCTCATCCACTTGAAAGAAGGGTACTCTGCTGTAGCAGGCCGGCTGGCCCGTGGTTCCGCACAGGTCACCATTATCGTCGAGGACCCGCGTGTAACCGTTGTCGAAGAGTCCCAGAGTGAAAATGCCCGTGCTGTTTGGGCTCAGGAACCGAATATCGTGTTGCCCGTACATCCAGGCGGCGGGCGCTCCCGAATCCAGTGTGAAGTCGCCCTGATATCCGAATTTCCAGAGAACGTCGCCTGAACCCTTGCCTTCTTCGTAATCGATTTTGATTACCCACGATTGATGACGGCTCGAATAGAGCAGGTTGCCGTCGTAAGGAGAATAAATGATCGCGTTGCCGTGAGTCCAGTCCGGCAGACCCTTTGGATGACGGTTGACATCCAGGTGATCGAACGTATCCCAGACCCAGACAGGGTTCCAGTTCTGGTCCAAGTCGATTAAGGCATCGCCAAGAACCGAGACGGTCCCGGTGTAACCCACGAGATCGGTGAAATCCTTCCAGTGATTAATCAGAAGAATCACATGTCCATTTGGCAGCAGGCAGAAATCATGATGGATGGCCGATATTGTCAGATTATATCCGGCGGCGGCGAGACGGCGGTTCAATTCATCAGCATTCATTTCGCGGATAATATTCCCCACGAGGTCGATTTCACGAAGATCACCGCCAATGCCGTCGCCGGCGATGCCTACCACCACCGCGTTCACCAGCACATGACCATTCGGCAAAAATCTGTAGGGCAGAGGGCTGAGATTAGCCGTGCCCGTGGGATCAACGTCGTAGTACCAGATCACGTTTCCCTGCAAGTCTGTGACAATCGCCTGCAGTGGATTATTCGAGGAAAACTGGGTTGCGAGGTTATTAAGCGTAAGTTTTTCGACTCCCGGGTTGGGTTGCAGCGTGCCTGATGTCGTTACCGTAATCTGAGGGACCCGCGTGGCGGGTAACGTTCCTGTTTGAAAGGTATGGTCAACATCCTGAAACACCGCACCATCGGGCAGATCCACCACAGCCCGCATGTGATAAGTGGTGGAGGCTCTCATGCCAGCCACAAGCATATTTACAGTTCCTCCGCCTGAGGGTGGGCTTTCTTGCCACGTGCTGAGTCCGTAGGAGGTGTCCGGACCGAATTCGACTTTCATCTTTGCGCCATCAGGCAAACTCATTGTGTACTGGGCCACCAGCACGTTAATGGTGGGCGAGACCTGACCCGGCGCGATGACCCACACCGTGGCCGTCGCACTCTTCGAAGTGTTGGCCACGCTCGTTGCCCTGATGGTGACGGGAGTTGCCAGTGCAGTCGCTGGGGCCGTATAGAGGCCCGTGGAACTGATCGTGCCCGCGTTGGAAGCAGGGCTGATGATGGACCATGTCACTGCGGTTTGACTGGCGCCGATGACGCTGGCGGAGAGTTGCAAGGATTGGCCCGTGGCTACAGCAGAAGTCGTCGGCGAAATTGAAACGGAAACATCAGGCGGAGGTAATGTTGGCGAATCAGGAGAAGAACTTTGACCGCAGTTGAAACTGAGAAGAGCTTCAAACAAAAGTATCGCGATGAACTGGGCTCGCCAACGAAACTGCATTCCTTTTTCCCTCCCGCAAAAAACACGTTAGTGGCTGCCTTCATGCTCATTAAATCCTTCTAATCCCAGACATTTTATTCAGGCTGCGTTGCAGGGTAAAGAAGGTTTCCTGCGCAGAAGGCTGTGAAGTGCGGCAGGGCACAGTTCGAAGCGATGGCTGGATAAGACAGCGATGCAGGGGAATGGCTCACGCTGCAGTGAAGCGCGGAATGAATTCTTCCGCGACGAAGCTTTCAATCGAGGTTGGGGTTGTATTTATCTTCGAGCGCGGTTCGAGCGCCGAGACATAACCGCTGTTTAATGCTTCCCACATTTCGAGCAGCAGATTGACCATGCTTTCTGACATGCCGATCTGCGTCAGTGCGGGCCGGAGTTGATCGGCGGGCGCCTGCACATAGCCCAGGCCGGGCTTCCCGAGAGCTTTGCCGATAATCGCAGCAACCTCGTTGTAGCTCACGTCGCGCTGACCGAGAAGTTCGCGCGGCTGCTTGCCCGCGAAATCCGCGCTGAGAAGGATTTCTGCCGCCGCAGCGCCAATATCGCGTGTGGCGATGAAGGGCAACGGCAACTCCGGCCGTATCGGACCGGCAACCATGCCGAAATTTCGAATGACTCCCACCTGCGGTAGAAGGTTTTCCATAAAGTAGCCGGCGCGGAGATAAACGGCATCAAGTCCTGCAATGCTGTTCAGTTTTTGCTCCAGATGGTGGAGGTCGGTGATGGGTCCGGTTTTTTCGGGTTTGTCCGCGCCGATGCTGCTGAGCACTACCGCCTTGCGAACGCCAGCTTTCTGAATGGCCGCCGTCAGTGCGTCCGAAACCCGCTCCTGATAGGCAGGAACATCCGGCGCGGAGATGTTGGGTGGTACCATGGCGTAAACTGCGGTCGCTCCTTCAAACGCTTTTGTGAGCGCCGCCGCGTCGGTGACGTCCGCGACGAAGGCCTCGGCACCTTGCTCCGTCAGCCTTTCCAGGCGGCTGGCGCTCCGGCCGATCACCCGCACTTTTTGTCCCTGCTTCAGGAGTTGATCGGCGACCACGCTCCCTGTGTTACCGCTTGCTCCGACAATCGCGTACATACCGCTGCCCTCCTTAACGTGATAGCTTTTTGGATGCGACGACAGTTGGCGTGGATTCAGAACAAGTGCTGCAATGTGAGAGCCTGGAAGAAGCCGCTATGGTCTGCGCTCGATTTTGACCTCGACGTGCTCACCCTCGGCAAGCGGCAGCGGTCCATTCAACTTCAGCGTGCCGTGGTGGTAGGTAGCGGTTGCGTGAATTGGTCCGGGGTCCGTGAAGTGAGCCGGCGAAGGTTCCTTCCGGCCTCCGGCGGCTGCATCAATGGCCTCGTTGACAAGGCGGTCGGCCTCGCGGTTCTGTTCCCGCCGGACGTGCTCAATGCGGAAAGACTCGAATTGGCCGATCATCGCCCGAGCGCGTTCATGCAGGGGCTTGAGGTTGGGGTTCCTCACCTGATACTGCCCGTTGATCTGCCGTGTCAGCAATTCCGAGTCAGAAATCACTTTCAGGCGGCGGTAGTTGTGCTCGATTGCGTATTCGAGTGCGGCCAGCAAGCCCTGATACTCGGCGATGTTGTTCGTTGCGTGCCCCAGGTATCTGGAGAGTGAGGCCAGACGTGTTCCGTCTTCCGTATTGACGATCACCGCATAAGCGGCTGGACCGGGATTTCCGCGAGCCCCGCCGTCAATATGCGCGATGATCCTTTTTGTGTCGGCTGGCTGGTTTGGCATGGCTTCGGAGTCGATTGCAGCCCGGCTCTCCGATGACGCGGACGTTCCATTTCACTCCATCCGCGTTTCCGGCCGAGGCCCCACGACGGCGTTACGGGCTGTAGCAGCGTCGGATATCTGCACTAACTCGGTGCAATCGCTTGCGGGCCTTCAGCCTCAGCCGCGGCCGCAAGGAGTTCGCGCGAATAAAGGATGCGCGCGCAGTTTTCGCACTCGTAAATTCCCTCCCCGGCGCGAACGTCGTAATACAATTGAGGCCGCAGGAGCACGTTGCATCCCATGCATTTCCCGTCGCGAACCTCTGCCAGCGCCAGGCCGCCCCGCCCCCTGCGAACGCGCTCATAGCGAGCCAGAACGTCCTGATTCAATTTGCCCGCCAGCTCGCGGCGTTCCTGGGCAAGCCGGTCGCGTTCATCTGCGCTCGCCTTGGCTGCGGCCTCCAGACGATTCTTCTCCGCAGCCACGCGCGCCTTTTCAGAATCCAGCCGTCCGGCCGCCTCTTTTACGAGCTTTTGCAGTTCTTCAGATTCGATCATTTTTTCCAGGATGCGGTCTTCAATGCGGCGGATGTTCTCTTCTTCGCCCTCGATTTCCTTGAGCATTGCGCGATATTGCTCGTTCGTCTTGACCTGGTAAAGCTGGTCCTTATGTTTGGAGATTTTTTGGCGGATCAGTTGAATTTCGCCTTCCAGGTCGCGGCGCTCTTTCTGGTTTGCGCTCAGGTGCCGCTGGCGTTCCTCGTGGGCCTGAATAAAATCGTTAAGCTGTTTTTCAATGGCTTGGATCTGGCTGGGGAAAGCTTCGATCTGGGAGGAAAGTTCAGCGATCTCCTGATCCAATCGCTGAAGGTCGATCAGTCTCTTAAGGTCGGAGT
>Ga0209810_1001235_pt1 | contig 41041 bp, 28 predicted proteins | sample Coa_R1_7_FD_187159 | JGI IMG/M metagenome (GOLD analysis project Ga0209810, IMG submission 187159) | Surface soil microbial communities from Centralia Pennsylvania, which are recovering from an underground coalmine fire - Coalmine... | ecosystem: Environmental > Terrestrial > Soil > Unclassified... | reverse complement strand
TTCGCTCTTGGCCGGAGAAGGGTTTGAATTGCTCACCCATCGGATGGGAGATGAAGAGGTGCTTCATGAAGTGGCGCGGCGGCTCGCCGGAAGACGCCTCTCCCTCTGGCAGGAACCGAAGCGCGCGACGATTGGAGGGGCCGGAACCGCCGTCCTCCCGCCGGTCGTGGAGGCAGCGCCTTCCAAGCCGGTTAAGTCGCCTGAAAAGGAGCCTGAGAAGAGTTGGATCGAGATTGTCTTGATGGATGATTCGGGCGCGCCGGTGCCCAATGAGCGGTATGTTCTGGAGCTTCCGAACGGCGCTGTGAAATCGGGTGTGCTCGATCGGCATGGGCGGGCGCTCGTCAACGGAATCGATCCGGGGAGCTGCAAAGTGACCTTTCCCGATTTCGACGGCCGTGAGTGGAAGGCAGCGTAGGGGGATAGGGCGAAGCGATGGGAGTGTACCACGTCGTTGAGCAAGGTGAATATCTGAGCATGATCGCCAAGCGATACGGCTTTGCCGGTCACGCGATCATCTGGAATCATGAGAAGAACGCCGATCTCAAATCGAAGCGGGAGAACCCCAACGTCCTCTTTCCCGGCGATCAGCTCTTCATCCCCGACAAAGAGAACAAGAAACTGTCGATCAACACCGGGGCGACGGCGACCTTTCAGGTGAAGCGCGATAAGTTAAAGCTGAGGCTTGCGGTCAGCGGGTTATATCTCGGACCGCTCGAGAACGCCGAATTTGAGGTGAGCGTCGACGGCGAGGCGGTAAAGCAGGTGATCAAGGACGACGGCATCATTGAAGTCGAAGTCCCCCCGACCGCGAAGACGGCGGAGCTGTTGATCAAGGAAAAGGGCTCCGATCAGGACCCGGTGACGATTCCAATCCAAATCGGCCATCTCGACCCGGTCGACACCCCGTCGGGTCAGAAAGCCCGTCTGAACAATCTCGGCTACTTCGCCGGCTTCCCGGCCAAGGAAGATGAAAAACTCTTCAGGTCGGCGGTTGAGGAGTTTCAGTGCGACCAGAAGCTAAAAATAGATGGCGTTTGTGGAGCGAATACACAGGCAAAGCTGAAGGAAGCCCATGGATCTTGAACCGGACTTTCAGATCCCGTCCGGCAGAGAGAGGAGAAACGGATGGCGGATAAGAACGGACAACTTCAGAGCGCGTCGGCCGCTTCGACGGCGGCGATTCTTTCGGAGGGAGATCCGCTCCAGGTGTTGGTTGCCCCTTCTATCGCCGACGAGTTTAACACCGTTGTGACCCAGATCTCACCGAAAGCGTGCTTCAAGCTGGAAGACAGCCACTTTGAGTTCGACTCGTCGTTTGTCAATCCGTTGGGGCTCACTTTCGACGCCGGCCCGCTGAAGGCGCTCATGGACAAACATCCCGGCGCCAAGCTCTCAATTTTCGGACATGCCGATCCGGTCGGCCGGGATGATTATAACAAAATGCTCAGCGGACGACGCGCCCAGGCGATCTTCGGAATGCTGGTGCGGGATGCGGCCCTCTGGGAAGATCTCTACTTTCACCACGACAATCAAGGGAAGGACAAATGGGGGGTGAAGGCGATTCAAATCATGCTGAACCTCGCCGGGCCGACTCCGGCGGGAACGGCCGACGGGATTATCGGGACGAAAACGAAGACGGCGTTAAAAGATTTCGAGTCGGCAAACGGCCTCCCGGCCAAGGGATTCAATCAGAAAGAGGAGGTTGATCCGGCCACGTTCAAAAAGCTGGCGCTCCTTTATATGGACAAAGTCTGTCTCGACGATGATGGAAATCCGTTTCAACTGACCCCCGATGATTTTCTCGCCCGCGGGAAGGGGAAAGATGGGAAAGGGGATTTTCAGGGGTGCGGCGAGTTCAACCCGCTGCTGATTTTCTCGAAAGAGGAAGATGCCTTCTTTAACAAAGAGCAGAATAAAAAACGAAGGAACCAGGAAAATCAACCGAACCGGCGGGTGATGATCCTCCTCTACCGTCCGGGCACTCAAATCGATCCGGCCAAGTGGCCCTGTCCCTCGGTGAAGGAAGGGGTCGCCGGCTGCAAGAAGCGATTTTTCGCCAACGCCGACGAGCGACGGAGCAATCTTGACACCCGGCGCGAGCACAAAGATGAGAAGACCAATCCCGATATGGTCGGCACCTTCGCCTGCCGCTTTTACGACCGCCAGAACAACAATTCTCCTTGCGAACGGATTCTGGAAACGTTTCAGCTCAAACTGTTCGATGAGGAGGCTCGGGTTATTCCGTTCGCCCCCTTCGTGGTGATTCATGGAGGAGCGGTCACCCGGGGCCGGGCCGACGGGGAGGCTCTCTTGACGGTCCATGACATCAAAGTCCCCGCCACCTGCAAGGTGAAGTGGCGCCGGCCTCAAGTAGGTGAAGGGACGGGAACTCCCGCCCCCAAAGTGAGCGACCCGTTCGAGTTCGAGCTGGATGTCTTCGTCGATATCCCGGCCGATGATGACAGTGATGAGGTGGCGCTGCAGCGGTTGAACAATTTGGGATATACCGCCGGCCCGACGCAGCAGGACAACATCACCGATTTTCAGCGCGACTACAAATCGAAGCTCCCGGATACCACTCTGAAGAACAGCCTCGGGAAGCTCGACGAGCCGACGAAGAACGTCTTGCGGGACGTTCACGATTCCGCCGATCCGCTCGTGAAATCGGCCAGCCTTTCCGCGCAAGAGGGTTGAGATGGCCGAAACAAAAGCAAAAGCCAAAAAAAAGACGGTGCCGGTTGTCGCGCCTGCGGTGAAGAGAGTGGCGCTGGTGGTGCAGGTCCTCGACGGATTCAATAAACCGCTGAAAGAGGCCGAGGTCGAGGTGGTCAATCTTCCGGGCGGTCCGAAGAAAAAGACCGATAATAATGGACGCGCGGCGTTCGGCCCGGTCAATCCGAAGCTTGATCTCGACATCAAGATTCGGAAGAGCGGGTTCGGTCCGCCGGCCTCCCCATTCACGCCGGGTGAACGGCGAATCGTCACGAAGGTGGACGCCAAAGGGGTTCCGATTCAGACGAAGATCACCCGGAACGTGGCGCTTTTAAACGTGGAGGTCCGGACTCCTGACCCGGAGAACAAGCCGATCGAGGGGGCCATCGTCGGGATCGACGGAGCGACAGGGACGCCTGCGCCGAAAACAAAGGCCGACGGCAAGATCTCCTTCTTCGAAGTTCCCCCCGGCGTGAACATCCGGACGCACGCCCAGAAAGATGGATTCGGCCCGACCTCCGCGCAGACCGATCTCAACAAGGCGGTGGAAGGTTTTCGGACGCTGATTGACGGAGAGATCGCGACGGTGACGCTGCGGCTCTCGGCCGTGGTTACCCTGGAGTTCGTCACCGACCCGGGCAATTCCTTTACCGTCAATGCCGGCAACCCGGTTGCCAATTTCGTCCGGATGGCGCTTTGGGATCACGCTTTCACCGCCGCCCCCGCCGGATCGCCTCGCGGAACGAAGAGCACCCTGAACAACGACGCGGCGGAGGCGAAGAACTTTATCGGCGCCGACTCACGGCGCTTCTACCTGCGCGTTAAGGATGCCGGGGCGCACGGACGGATCCAGGTCGCGTGGCGGACGCTGAAAAAAGACGGAACCGTTTTTCACGCGCCGGCGGATCAGAACATCACCCTCCTTGAGACCGGAGCCAATACCGGTATCTTCGGCTCGCGCGCGCTGATTCTGGTCTCCGATCGGGACGATCAGTTCCAGAGCGCGAACAGCGGACTCCCCGCCGGAGATCCCGCCGCCGGGGTCCGGACGGCGGGGCAGAGTAATCATCGCATCCGGCTCGCCGAGATCGACGGATTTACCGAGGCGGAGTACCATCCGGCAGGGGGCGGCACGATCAAGACAAAAATTACGCTCTTCAACCGGAGCGCGCCGGACGAGCGCCGGAAGCTGCCGCTGCAGATCTTCATCTTGCGGGTGACGCCGGGAGGCGCCGGGGTGATCCCGACCGCGCCGGGGAGCGATTTATGGAATGTGGAGCTGCGGCAGATCCGCGAGGTCTACGCGCGCCTCGGGATTCGGGTGGAAACGGTCGTCGCCCCCGGCACCCAGGGACTCACCGTGAGCGCCGGCGGCGATTCGGCTGTGTTGATCGATCCGCCCGCAGGGATCAATCCGTTGTCCGTCTCGTCCTCGTCGCCGCTGTCCGGCAACACGAGTGATGAAAGCAAGTTGGGGGCGGCGTTTCCCGGTCTCCCGAATACGATCCGCGTTTTTTACACGGGCGGTTTAGCGAGCGGGAACCGCGGAGAAGCCTGGACCGATGTCGACTTTGCAGGGTTGCCCCAAAATGGGGCTTGTTTCGTCAATCGGGTGGCGCCCGCCTACAACGCGGCGCACGAGATCGGACATATCCTGATCAATAAAGCGGTCGCCCAGAACGGCGCGCACTATGTGGCCCCCGCCGGGGCCGCCGGAACGCGGCTCGCCACCAAACAGAACCTGTTGCGAAACGGGACATCCGTGGTTGAGGGGGTGTTGGAGAGCAAACGCTTGTGGAACGAACCGGACGCCGACGGCGTCGTGCAGGCGACGTCGATTCTCATCTCCCGTTTCCTGCACACCTTCTGATGGGGCGCCGCTTGAAACGGTCGACCGCTTTTATTTTGGGGGCGGTGGCGCTCTCGGGTTCGATTCTTTTATTCGGAGGTCATTCCATGACAGACGCCGGTTCGGCCGTAAAGGGGCCCGATCAACTCTTGGACCTGCTGAGCGAAAGTTCGGTTCATCCCCTGGAGCTCGACGCGGCCAACAAGGAGTTTAGCGACGCCGCCAAGAACGAAGTGGCGGCCCGTGTCGCAGCCATGTTCGACCCTCCGCCGAGCGGAGGGTTGATCCAGCGGTTGCAGTTCATTGCGACCGATCAGAACAAGCCGGCCCTGGGATTTATCTATATCGCCAACCTCCGCTCTCCTTATCCGCAGGCGCGGGAGGCGAGTCTTCGCGGATTAGAGAAATTGGGCCATCCCGAGCTGGTTCGCTTTGCGCTCCTCTCCTTGCACGACAACGCCGACGGCGTCGTCGCCGTCGCGAGCCAAATTCTGGTCGAGAAAGCGAAGGGGGATCCGATGATCTGGAAGTTCCTCCAAAATGCTTATCTTTCCCGAAAAGGGAGGGACGAATTTCACTTGAGCAACAGTCTGCTGGAGGCGCACGGCATCGCCGGCGCCGCGCTCCCGAAAAAATAAATCGAAAATAGGAGGGTCATGAAGCGAGGTTTTCATTTCAATTATTCTAAATCATTTGTGGCGCTCGTTTTGGTGGTTTTTCTCTTGGATTCTAGTTATGGTGGGGGTGGAGGGAGCTCTGGGTGACGCTGAACGGAACTTTCAACGCGGTGACCGATATCCAGATCACGCCGTGACGATCATGCTCGTCGACAGGAAAGTTTTAACGATCCGTCTCAAGAAACCCAAAACCAAGAAAAGGAGAAGAACAATGCCCTATTACACACAGGATGCGAAAGTCGGAGCAAGGACCTTCCGGTTTTATGGTCTTCAAAATGCGCACAATCATAACAGAGGAATTGAGTTTTCGAAGGCGATCAAGGATCTCTGCGTATTGAGCTTCGGATCGGAGCCGGAGCTGGGACACTTTGCGAGCAATCAATCGAGCATCCCGACCGGAGGAGACCGGGTCATCGAGATGAAGTGGCGCAACAACGCCTGGACGAATCGTTGATCTAAACGAAGGGGAGGGTGCGTCCAAATATCAAAGGAGGCGCGGATGGAGATCCATCTGAAAATGGGGTCCGATCAAAAGCGGAAGGTCGACGTCCAGGTGACCGATCAAAGCAGTTCCTTACCATCTCGGCTCCCGCTCAAACTGCTGGTCTTGGCCGAGCTTGCTCCGAGAGAGGATCACGAAACATCATCCCTATTCGGTATGGGACGGGTCCGTGTCGACAAAGAGACGTTCGGCACAGCCCTTCAAAAATTTGTCGGTCAGATATCCATCGATGTCCCCAACTGTCTGGGGGGCGGGCCGAAGAGATGGTCGATCATCCTCCCCATCGATTCGATTAAGGGATTCCATCCCGACGCGATCGTGCAAGCCGTTCCGCCTTTGAGAGATTTCGTCGAGATCCGCCAGCGGCTGGTTCGGTTGCGCAATCGAGAAATTTCTTTTGAAGTCTTTCGAACCGAGTTGGCGCAGCTTCGTGGGGGAGGGGATATTCTGAGGCGGATTCAGAAGGCCCTCGAGATCGGGCGAACCGAATCGCCTGCCCCCGCCGCGCCGCATTCCGATTCCAAAAGGCCCGCCCCTAGCAGGGAAAATGAAAGCGCGCTCGACTCGATCTTCGAAATCGTGGCTGCGCCGGGCGCCGGTCATACCTCTCCGGAATCGACCTCGCCGCTCGACCACTTCATCTCCGGGTTGATCTCATCCGGACGCCCCGGCGCCTCGGTCGATTTCCGGGCGATTGAGTCGATCCTTTCCGATCTCGATCAGATGCTCGGCGCACAGGTCGACGCGATTCTCCATCATCCCGAATTCCAGCGGCTGGAGGCGGTTTGGAGAGGGGTGAAGTTTTTGATCGATCGAACCGATTTTCGAGAGCCGATCCAGATTGAATTGCTGCATGCTCCCAAAGAACAACTCGCCGAGATTTTCGAGCGGGATGTTTTTCAACCGGAGTCGGAGGAAAGCGCCGAGTCGCCGGTCTCGATCATCGTCGCCGATTATTTCTTTGATCGATCCCGGCAAGACATGGAGCTGCTTCACGAGCTGGCCGAGAAAGCGGAGCGCCTTCAAACCCCGATGGTCGCCGCCGTCGGGCCGGCTTTCTTTGGGATGGAGTCGGTCGATCAATTAAAGCAAGTCGATGCGCTCGGAAATATTTTTGATCAGGCCGAGTATGTTAAATGGAGATCCTTTCGACAGGGGAGTTCCTCCCGATGGTTGGCGCTTCTTTTCAACCGCTTCCTGCTTCGGCTCCCTTACGGACCGGAGCAGGGTCGGGTGAAATCGTTTGTTTTTCAGGAGGCGATCCGCGCCGATTCATCCCTTCTCTGGGGCAACCCTGTGTGGGGCTTGGCGAGTTTGATCACCGCCAGTTTTGCCAGGACCGGCTGGGCCGGCGAGATCACCGGGGCGCGCGGCGGATTGATCGAAGATCTTCCGCTGCGGGAGATCAAAGGACGCGGCGGCGAAAAGGGGCACATTCCGCTGGAAGCGTTGATTTCGGAAGAGCACCGAATCGATCTTGCGGAAAGCGGCATCGTGGCGCTGACCGGCCGAATCAACACCGATGCGATCGTGATGCCCTTCGTTCCAAGCGTTCATCGGCCGGAGCGATATCCTGATCCAAGAGAGACGGCGCTCAGCGCCGCGCGCGCGGCCTTTCCTTATCAGCTTGTTGCGGGGCGTCTCTCACAGTTAGTCGGTCTAATCGCCGGCGGGATGGGAGAGGGAAAATCGTCCGTTGCCATTGAGAAAGTTTTCATGGAGAGGCTGACCTCTTCTCTTTCGATTTCTTCCGAGGCGGTTGAGGTCCAGGCGCGGGAGAGCGAGGAGAAACCGGATCGGTTTGATCTCTTGATCACCTTCCGGCCGGACCGCGCCGGGCTGGCGCTCTCCGCCCCGGTGGAGCTGAGTTTGTCGTTGCGGAAGTAAGGCGCGGGCAAATTCTAGGGGCGATTATCCGCACGGCGTTTTTTCTTGAAAGAACTGCTTTAAAAGCTCCTTCAACTCTCCGATGGTGAAAGGCTTTTCGAGGCAGAGGCTCCCCGTCGCTTCGACGAAAGAAGCCGTTTTGGGATTTCTCAAATCGCCTGAAATGAACACGACTCGTCGCGCAAGCTCCAGCGAACGCTCTCTCAGGTGATGATAGATTTCTTTTCCGCTGATCTCTGGGAGATGGATATCGAGGAAGATCGCGTCAAATTCCTTGTCATTGAGGATGACCATTGCTTCGCTTCCCGACTTGGTCTCTGTGACGGAATGGCCGAGACGTTTTAATATATTGGAGAGGAAATTTAAAATAATTTTTTCATTCTCAACGATCAGAATCTGCTTCATTCAAAAATCCCTCCCGATCAATCATTGAAGGTTCCCCGCTGCAAGCAGCGGGGAACCTTCGACCCGAATGGAGATGAATCTATTTGTATGGTTCGCTCCCCGAACGATGTGGGCGGAGGCTTCGCCATTCATTAGCAGCACATTCGCGCGTCTAACCCACGCCCCAAGGGGCGGGGAATGCGACGCGCGTGCGTGTTCAACCTTCCCTTCGGTGTTCTATTTCGGATCGACTAAAAGAGCCGACGAGAAGTTCCCTTTGATTTTAGCCGAGGATTCGATTTTACACTAGCATTAGTGGTCAACCCGTGGCTCAGATTCACTGGTAGGGTGGGTACGAAAGTACGGGGGGAGGAAAGGGGTGAATCGCACCGTGTCTTTGTATGCGAGAGAGGGATGCTCAGGTGCACTGCTTGAAGAAAGGGCTGGTGTGATTGATGTCGGGGTCGCCGTTTTTCAGATCAAGTAGATAGTGCAGAACTTCATGCCGCCACATTGATAAACTAATATGTCTTGGCAGGAGAAAATGACTTCTTACCCCTTGACCTTAAGATAGTCGCTAATTAGAAGTTACTCCAGAAAATTTCTCGGAAATTTACATCTAATTTTATAACTTTAATTTTTTTCTTGACATTTTTTTTCGTTCTTTGTTAATATCCCTCCCGACTACATACCTTCATATAATAGATCAATAAAGAATTCCGACCTCACCGATTGAGATATTCCCTTTATCCCCGTCGCGGTCATTGCTTCAGCTTTTTGGTTTCTCGTTTCGTTCTGTTTGGTTCGAAGTGGGACTGGAAGAGGGCAATGATCGACCTGTGCGGGCTGGTACATTCTTCTTACATTGAGAATGATTTTGCTTTTGGTTTTAGAAGTCTCTCCCTTTTTTTCTCTTACTATCTTCTTTTCTTAAAATTCTTTTCCAGAGTTTTCTTCGATTCAAATAGATATTTACCTACATATATCTACCGCATTTATGGCATTTTTTCTGGCGTCATCTTTATTAAAGATTTCATATCATTGAGACCCGATTCCTATGAACTTCGGACGTTAAGAGAATGAACTCTCCTCGATCCAGGACGGCTACGCCTAGAAGATTCGCAGAGCATTCATTTATGTACATAGGAGAATTTCTGCGTCTCTGCCGACTTCTAAGCCTGAGTGCGTTTGCGTTCTTCCTGACCGCCACCGCTGCGACTGCGGCGATTGGGTTTGTGCAGGTCAACTCGGCCACTCCTCAGACAGCCCAGACGACCGTGACAGTCACTTATACCGCCGCACAGATCGCGGCGGACCTGAACGTCGTGGTGGTGGGGTGGAGTAGCAGTGTTAGCGGCGGCAGCGTGACCGTCAACTCGGTTACCGACACAAAGGGAAATGTCTACACCCTGGCGGTCGGCCCAACGGCGGTGACGGGGACAACAAGAACCCAGTCGATCTATTATGCGAAGAATATCATCGCAGCGGCTGCCAATACGAATACCGTCACATTGCAGTTCAGTGGGTCGGTGAATTTCCCAGACGTTCGGATTTTGGAGTACAGTGGACTGGATACGGTTAATCCGGTCGATGTCACTGCAATCGGCAACAGTACCGGCAGTGCCACCAGCAGCACCGCTTCGGTGACCACGACCAATGCCAATGACCTGCTTTTTGCCGCCAATGACGTGCAGACAAGCACCAGTGGGGCCGGGACCGGGTTTACCAGTCGGATTATTACCCAAGATGGAGACATCGCGGAGGACCGGATCGTCACCGCAACCGGCAGCTACAGTGCCACCGCCTCTCTGACCAGTTCGGGAGCCTGGGTCATGCAGATGGTCGCCTTTAAGGCAGCCAGTGCAGATACAACCCCGCCGATCGCGCCTTCCAACTTAATAGCGACCGCGGCGAGCAGCAGTCAGATCAATCTCACCTGGACGGCCTCCACCGATAATGTGGGTGTGAGCGGTTATTGGATCGAGCGCTGCCAGGGGACAAGCTGTTCTACCTTTGCCCGCGTGAACAGCACTCTGGCGACAACCACCAGTTATAGCAATACTGGGCTAACAGCCGGTACCAACTACAGCTATCGTGTGCAGGCCGCTGATGCCGCAGGTAATCTCAGCCCTTACTCCAATACGGCCAGCGCAATTACAGCCAGCAATCCTCCGACAGGGCTCTCTGCGGTGGATCATCCGTCGGATCAGGGGGGAGCGATTGATCTGGTCTGGACCCCTTCAACCTCCTCAACAGCCACTCAGCAGAAAATTTATCGCTCGACCACATCGGGTGGGCCATATACCCTTGCTAAAATCATTACGAATAATACCACCTCGACCTACACCGATATCGGATTAACCAACGGCACGATCTACTACTACGTGGTTCGCGCGTTTGATGGAACAACAGAGAGCGCCAACAGCAATCAGGCCAGCGCCGCTCCGGTGGACAACATCGCCCCGGTGCCGCCGACGAATTTGACCGCCGTCGATAATCCGGCCGATCAGGGAGGGGCGATAAATCTCTCCTGGACCGTCTCGACCAGCGCCGATGTGACTCAAGAGAGGGTTTATCGAGCGACAAGCAGCGGCGGATCGTATACCCTCCTCATTACCTTCACCGGAAATACAATCACAAGCTACACCGATATGAACGTGACCGACAATATCACCTACTATTATGTTATACGGGCCTTTGACGGAACTCAGGAGAGCGCCAACTCTGCTGAGGTTAGTGCGGTCTCAGTGAATAATGTTTTGGTGAGCTACACCTATGATGAGGCCACCAGCACGAACGGCAAAGGAAGGTTGACCACGGTCAATGATGCTTCCGGTACCACTCAATTTTTCTATGACACCATGGGGCGAATCAGCCGGACAGATAAAACGGTGGATGGAACGCTCTATAGCACTTCGACAACCTACGATTTAATCGGCCGAGTAGCTTCTTTAAAGTATCCCGACGCAGATGTGGTCTACTATAGCTACGACGGCCCTAGCCTCTCCAAGGTCTCCCAAGATGCCGCCGCTACCATTAACTATGCCGTGTACGCGGGGCAGAACGCCTTGGGTCAGCCGGCCACGGTGAATTTCGGCAATGGCGTAGTCACCACCTATACCTACTCCAATGCGGCGAACGCGGCCTGTCCGAAAGATAACTTCCGCCCCTGCACCATCACCACCAAATTGGGTACCACAATTTACCAGAACCTCACCTACACTTTTGATTATGGAAATAATGGGGTGGGCAATATTACCAAGATTACCGATGCGCTTCTGACCGGTGGAATGCACACCAATCAGACCCAGACATTCGGAACGGATGCTGCCCATCCCGGGTATGATGATCTCAACCGCCTCATCGCTGCCAACGGTCCTTACGGCGCGATTACCTACACCTACGATCAGATCGGCAACATGACCTGCAACTCCGCTCTCTCTGCCTGTACGGCCTCTTCACCGAACTACACCTATGGAAACGCGGCCCATCGGCATGCGGTCACTTTGGCCGCCGGGAGCAATTACGCCTACAATGCCAATGGCGACATGGTACAACGAGGCACGGATACCCTCTCCTACGATACACTAGGTCGCCTCAACTCCGTGACAAACGGCAATGGCACAACCAGTTTCGTCTATGATGGCGACGGCGGGCGGGTGAAGAAGCTCAATGGAAGCATCACCTATGTCTACATCGGGAAGCTCTTTGAATGTGTGGAATCTTGCTACAACCCTAGCACGCATGTCTGGACCAATGGAACCAAGCACATTTTCGCAGGCTCAATGCGAATTGCCAGTAAATCGATTACCACAACCAACAACACCATTTACTACCACAGCGATCAGATCGGAAGCGCTTCCGTCATTACCGATACGGACAGCCATGGCAGCGTTGTGGCCGATTTGGCTTATCTTCCCTATGGAGATGCCTATCCTATCGACAACCCGGGGTACCACTATAAATACACCGGCCAGGAGAAAGACGGCGAGACGGGGCTCTATTTCTACAACGCGCGCTATTATGATGCAAGAATCGGAAGGTTTGTCTCGCCGGATACAATCATACCCAACCCGCGTGATCCCCAGGCGCTCAATCGTTATTCATACGTGATGAATAGCCCACTCAACTATAACGATCCGTTTGGATATTGGCGCTTAAATATAAGCCTTCATTATTTTGTCGGAGTTGATCTTTCATATGATTTTAGCAATGGCCATCTTCATGCTGGCGTTGGCGCTGGAATGGGTTGGGGTGTCAGCGTAGGAAATCGTAATTGGGATACAGGTGCTTCAAATGAATGGTATGTCGATTACGGTTACGACAATAAACTCCATAGCGACTATGTAGCCGCTAAGTATGGGCAAGGGGTACAAGGTCCAGCAGGGCATTTACATGGATGGGGTGCTTCTGGAACATATTATCCTGGAATAGGTGAATACCAGGTCGGCGCTGGTGTGGGCTATGGCGGTGTCGTCGGCATAAGTGTGGCTTATTCTAGCTTCGAAAAAGGAGGTTGGAGTGTGGGTGGAAACATTTTGCAAGTAGGAGCCACCTATAATTACGGAACAAAGCGATGGAATTACTCATATACGCTTGATATTGATGCCTTGAATAGAGCTTATGAGGATGGAGCGAATAATCGACAGTACAATGGATATGGTGCAGAAAATGGGAACCCGACATTCAACCATATCATCGATTGGTTAGGAACAGTAATGGCAGGCTGGGAGCCCGCTGACAATCACGATAAGGGATATGGTACACCCGGAGCTAACAAAGCCGCTATCGATTTTGGTTTATTTAAGGATATGATGGTGGGGTCAATCTCAAACGCCTTTCAAACAAATGGATTATTTAGAGCAGCGGTTGGTTTGACGCTTAGCCCAATATATTACGGTGCTGTCACAGTAGGAGGAGGGCCGGCATTCAGAGCGGGGCAGCAGGAAGCGGCGCAGCAGATTCCATAAGACTGTGATGGTCTATTCTATTTGCAAACATGTTTCACCTTTTAAAAGATGCGCAAACGTTGTTTTAGAACATCAATAATGTTTTTAAGTCTTTGTGTTATATACGGGTGTGCCAGCTTCCATTATCCACCCATAGAGAAAGAACTTTTTTCGTGGAAAATTCCAAAAAACCAGATCGACACCATAAAAAATACTATATTAAGTAACGGATATAAAAGAATTACCAAGGACAATTATCCTTATGAGGGAGCGATCGTTACCCAATATGCGAAGGAAATACCAACTACCCAGATGAACAGTCGGGTGCAAATAATGCTAAATTTCAAAGAAACCGATACAGAGAACGTTTTTTATCGAAACTTAGGAATCTCAGTATTTAATTTGGATCGTAATAATATTCCGGAGATCAATGATGAAATCAATAGAATGGAACAAATACTCTACAAAAAACTTCTTGAAGTTGCAGGTAAAGATAATGTTGTGAGAGGAAAAAGGTAAATTTTACCCCAGCTGTTTGTTGAAATAGTTAATAAGGAACGCTATGTGCTGCCTAAAAGTGGCTATTGGAGGTAAAAAAACATCCTTTTTGGTTTTGTATTTTGTTTACTAGGCATTTTAGAGAATTCAAATCAATACAAACAAAGGCAGTGAGAAGGAAAATATCTTTCCATGACATTTAAATCCTTCGTCAAAAGCAATCATATTTTGCTGATATTCTCATGCCTGCTCCTCGTTTTCATTAGCGCCTCCGGTTATGCCCAAACGAGCGACACACACGGCAATGGGAAACCTGCATTGTTTGGAGAGTCTGGTAGTGGGGGCAATGGCACGGCGCTTCCGAATCTTTTTACCGGCACCTTTAGTTATTCCATTCCCATTGAAGTTTCTGCCGGCCGCCACGGGATGGACCCAGGATTGGCCTTAACCTATTCGAGCAATAAAGGGAATGGATGGGTCGGGGTCGGGTGGGAACTGGAAGTGGGTGCAATTGAGCGTAGCCAACAATCCGGGGTGAATTACGGTGACGATAAGTACGTCCTTCGATTGGCCGGCGCGACCCTGGATCTGGTGCGGACCACCGGAACGGCGCCGGGAGATGGAGAGTTTCGGGCAAAAATTGAAAGCGGATTCCTCCGAATGATAAAGACGGGAAGCTCCTGGCAGGTGTTCGACAAGACCGGCACCCAATATTTCTTTGGCCAGACAGTCGCATCGCGTCAAGATGATCCGGCCGATGCGACCCGTATCTTTAAATGGTGCTTGGATCAGGTGCAAGACACCAATGGGAATTATATGTTGTTGAGCTATGTCAAAGATAAGGGGCAAGGTTATTTAGGGCAGATCTATCTCGATCGGATCGACTATACCGGCAACAGCTCGGTAAGCCCTGTTGTTGGGCCCACTAACTATGTCAAATTCTATACAGAGGGTCGAAGCGATGCTCCTGACGTATACACTCCCAATTTTAGGGTGAGAACCGCCTATCGGCTGAAGACGATCGATGTGGTTTCGAATGGGCCGTATCCTGGTGGGACAAGGGTGAGGGCATATTCACTAACCTATACGTATAGTGGAAGCACGAGTCGATCCATTCTGAACACGGTCCAGCAGTACGGCAAGAACGCGACAATCTGTACAGATACGACCAATACCAGTTGTCAATATGGATTAGTGACAGGGGGAAGTGTGCTACCCGCAATTGGTCTAACGCCGACGGCAGGAACGAATGGTTTTGTCGACCAGCCGCCATGGACCACCACGGCACCGGGAGGTAACGGCTGGGGACCGAACCCATTTTTTGCAGATTTTGATGGGGATGGCAAAGAAGATATTGCGACTCCGAACGGGGGTAATATCAACGTATGCAGATCGACCGGCAGCGCTTTTACATGCTCTCCTTGGACCACAACGGCACCGGGGGGCAACGGCTGGGGTGCGATGAGCTATACATGGGCTGCGGATTTTAATGGGGATGGCATGGCGGATATCGCAACGGCGAACGGCGGCAATATCAATGTGTGCATTTCTACTGGCAGCGCTTTTACATGCTCTCCTTGGACCACAACAGCCCCCGGGGGCAACGGCTGGGGTACGGATGTTCAGACCAAGATCGGTGATTTTGATGGGGATGGCATGGCGGATATTGCAACGGCGAACGGCGGCAATATCAACGTATGCAAATCGACCGGCAGCGCTTTTACATGCTCTCCTTGGACCACAACGGCACCGGGGGGCAACGGCTGGGGTGCGGGCAGCTATACATGGGCTGCGGATTTTAATGGGGACGGCAAAGCCGATATCGCAACGGCAAACTTCGGCAATATCAATGTGTGCATTTCTACTGGCAGCACTTTTACATGCTCTCCTTGGACCACAACAGCCCCCGGGGGCAACGGCTGGGGTGCGGACGTTTATACCAAAATCGGTGATTTTAATGGGGATGGCAAAGCCGATATCGCTACTATAAACGGCGGCAATATCAACGTATGCATTTCCACCGGCAGCTCTTTTACATGCACTCCTTGGACGACTACAGCACCGGGGGGCAACGGCTGGGGTGCGGGCAGCTATACATGGGCTGCAGATTTTAATGGGGACGGAAAAACCGATATCGCGACGGCGAACGGGGGCAATATCAATGTGTGCTTTTCTACCGGCAGCTCTTTTACGTGTGCGACTTCGACAGTATCGGCCGGCAATTGGGGAACAGACGTTTTCACCGGGCCCGGTGACTTCAACGGAGATGGAAAAATTGACATTGCATCTGCAAATGGCGGTACCATTTGGGTAAAACAATCAAACGCTTTCAAAGTTGATTTGCTGAGCAGCATTTCTAACGGCATCGGCGGCACGACCACCATCGGCTATACCCCCTCGACGCAATATTCAAATTCATGCCTGCCATTCCCTATCCAGACCGTCAGTTCAATTGCAACCTCCACTCCTACAATCGATGGTTCAACACAGACCTCCACGACGACCTACTCATATGATGGGGGCTGTTTTTACATCCCCGAACGGGACTTCCGAGGATTCAATCATGTTACCGCGACCGGTCCGGTCGGCCCCAATTTGGAGCAGGCGATTACCCAGACCTGGTTTCATCAGGGGAATGATGTGGCTGTTGATGCAAACGTCCCGAAAGTCGCCAACGGCTACATGAAAGGAAAACCTTATCGTGTGTTAGTAACTGACGGGCAGGGGCGAGAGTTTTCGAAGAACGAGATAATCTATACGGCCAGTAACACTCCGCCCTATTTCAACCCACCCTATCAAGTTGATAACTGGACCTGTGATGGCAGCCCCTGTTCAAGCGGAAAGCAAACAGAAACAATCTATGTCAGTTATGATGCCTATGGGAATCCCACACAAGAATACCAGAAGGGAGATGTCTTAGACCAGAATGATGATCGCACAATCTTAAGAACCTTTACCAACAATCAGACCCCGTGGATCGTTGGGCTTCCTTTGAGCGAGACCATTTACAAAGGAAATGGCACGACGAACTGGGTTGCCCAAACCAATTTCTACTATGACAGCGCGCCGGATTGCAACACCGCTTCTGCAAACCAGACTCCGACGGTGGGCAATCTCACCCGTGTCGTTCGCTGGCTCTCACAAGGAGGAGGAAACATCGAGACCCGGACCGCCTACGATTCTTATGGAAATCCAACTTGCATGAGAGATGCCAACGGAAATATAACGAACATTTCCTATGATTCCTCCTCCACCTTCCCCAAGGTCCTTACTCAGCCGCCAGTCAATCAATTTCAACTCCAAACCACGACTCAGTACTATGGCATCGATGGGGTGGCCGTCGATACCGGCCTTTATGGACAGGTCAAAAGCGTGACTGATCCGAACGGTGCGGTAACCACGATGACTTATGATGTGTTCGGCCGCAAACTGCAAATAACTTCTCCAAATACACTCTCTCAGACGTTTACTTATCCGTGTGTGGCCTCGACCGGTTGTACTCCGGATCCGACAAATGTTTTCGGCAGTGTTGGCTCGCAATACATTAAAGAGAGCGCAGTGGGGCTATTTACCTCCACTTATTTCGACGGGCTGAACCGTACAATCAAGGTAAAGAAATCCGGACCGGGTGGAAAAACCATTGCCAACAATCAGGAATATAACGTGACTGGGACCATTAAACGGGCTTCTCTTCCTTATTTTGACGGCATCGATACGCCGAAATGGCAGACGTTTATCTATGATGCAATTGGACGTGCGACACAAACAACAAATCCGGATGGATCAACCACCTCTGCCAGCTACACCCCTTTTGTGGTCACGGGAATCGACGCGTCAGGCCATCAGAAACGGGAAACCAGTGATGCCTATGGACATTTAACGAAGATAGAAGAATTTACCGGAGTGGCCCCGGCAGTGACCCTTTATGCGACTACCAATTATGGGTATGACATCCTCGGCAATTTAATCTCAGTCGACAATAACGGAATCAAAACCACCATGCGCTATGACAGCTTAAAACGCAAGATCGCCATGTCTGATCCGGATATGGGGAGCTGTGGCGACTTGACCACCCTGACACCAAACGCGACATTCCCCTGGTATTCGCCCCCCTGCTGGAATTATCTCTATGATGCCAATGGAAATTTGATCAAGCAAATCGACGCCCAGGGGACACAATTGGTCTTTGTCTACGATGCACTGAATCGGGTTCTAAGGAAATCCTTTACCGACCTTTCCCCTCCATCTGCGCCATCGAGTCCAGCAGCCAACGCTGCGAGTGCCAGTCAAATTAATCTTTCATGGGGTGCTGCGAGTGATAACATTGGGATTAAAGAGTATCGAATAGAGCGTTGCAATTATCGGCCTGGAACGACCGCCTGCAGCAATTTTGCCCAGATCACCTCGGCACCCACAACTTCCTACTCAAATACTGGACTGACTGACGGCATGGTCTATATCTACCGTATTCGGGCGATGGACACTTCCGGGAACCTCGGAGGCTACTCCAGCACCGTATCGGCAACCACACCCGATGTAACCCCCCCGAATGTTCCAAACTTGGTAGTTACAGTTTTCAGCAGTAACAGAATTGATCTTTCCTGGAGTTCTATCGATAATGTCGGGGTGACCGCTTATGAACTGGGGCGTTGCCAGGGGGCGGGTTGTACGCCCGGTGTTATTGCCACTAATTCGAATACAAATTATTTTGACACGCAGTTGACCCCAAACACATCATATACCTATCGTGTGAGGGCCCGCGATGCGGCCGGAAATTGGAGCAGCTATGCCACTGTTACTAAGAGTACTCCGGTGGCGCCGGCAGACACAACTCCTCCTTCAGTTCCCGGTTCTTTTAGTGCCACAACAGCGAATCCGACTCAAGTTAATCTGACTTGGGCGTCTTCGACGGATAATCTGCTGTTGGCTTATTATGAGGTGGAGCGAAGCGCCAATAATGGTCCTTACGTTCTCGTTGGCGCCCCCGCTGCAACGAATTTTACGGACAGTTCAGCGACATCGGGAGTAATCTATTTCTATAGAGTACGGGCTGTTGATGGAGCAGGGAATAAATCCGGCTATAGTGCTCGAGATTTGGCGACGACATTTCCCTTTACGGATGACCCCCTTATCAGTGGGACGACTCCTATCAAATCTGTACATATCACTGAATTGCGTCAGGCAGTCAATTCTTTGAGAACTTTTGCCGGATTGTCGGCCGCTACCTGGACGGATGCTAACTTGACAGGGGTTCCAATGAAACCTGTGCATATTCAGGAACTACGTACGAATCTAAATCAAGCTTTAACGACACTGGGCTTGCTTCTTCCAAACTACACGGACCCCACCATAACCTCATTGGTCACAGTGCGAAAGAGCGTCCATATTCAGGAGCTACGTCAAGGGTTGAAATGAAGTGATTGGGTAAGAAAAAACTCACCGAGAGAATAAGATGCCTGTTGGAGAGATGAATAGGAGAGAAACAATGGCTAACAAAATCTGGTTTAGGAGCTTTTTCGTGATTGTAATCGTCGTCACCCTATTGGGTTTGGGGGACATTGCTTCGCCTCAAACGACCAGTTGTGTGATAGGAACATACGACTGCACCGGAAACGCGCCATGCGTTGCTAATTATATACGAGCGGGAGTAGGAGTTTGTGTTCGAAATAGCGGGACCATCCCAGTAGATCCAGTAAATGGGGTGACAGCCGATATCCCAATTGGGACGAGCTGTACTGCGGTAAATCTCACCAAATTTGGATTGACCTCTGCGGCCAAATCAGCGACACTTCTGATTAGTCGATCTTTTGCTTCCGGCACTGCAGCGGGCCCATATTCCATGGAATATCTTTTCTATTCCGATTTGGGTTGCACGACATTGCTCGCCCCCAATTTCACCGAAAGCTATATTGGAACTAGTATTACAAATACGTTACCGCTTTATCCATACTGGATTGGAATCTACAGTACGATGACATCTCCATTCCAAAGTATTTTTGGTGATAATGTATATGCAACCGTTTATCTGAATGGTCAGACGACGATTTATGGAAAGATAGTATATAGCAACGTACCACCGAGTGGACAGGCGTTACTTACTGTTCTTGGAATTTCAGCATATTATGATTAATTTCGTTGCTGCCGGGGAAGGGCAGGATTGAGAGACAGGGCGGGATAACCTTCCTTTTGGACCTTTTGAAAGAAGACTTCCCCCTATTCTTTTTTTTAAAATAGGTTCAAGTGCACTGCTTGAAGAAAGGGCTGGTGTGATTGATGTCGGGGTCGCCGTTTTTCAGATCGAGTAGATAGTGCAGAACTTCATGCCGCCACATCGAGAGCGTTCCGACCTTAATCGAATTGGGGTTGGTATACTCGCCACTACATCCGTCTTGGTAGTACTGACACGGAAACACCGGCGGCATCAGGATCACCGAAATATCTTCATACTTTCCCTCGTCGATCTGGGCGCACGCTTTCGTCTCCTCAAAGGCCTTCCGCATAAATTGCTCTGTTGTGTTGTCGATAAAGACCCCGGGTGGGTTTGCTGTCGCGGTGTGGCCGTCGCTTCCGCATCCGCTCAGGATGACTAAGGCAGCGAACCCCAGGAGGAAGGAAATAAATTTTCGCGCAACCGCCAACGACCGCATTGATTAATACCTATAAGGTATCTATTTCGGAATGTTTCGAATCTGTCTTCAACCAATAAACACATCGATTTCTCCGCAAAAGACATGCCAGTCATTTGTCGAAACGATTTTTGAAATAAAATTAAATGATTAGGAAGTTTTGCTTGGAAGATGGAGGGCAAAAACAGGCTTAAATGATGCACATTTTTGGCAATGCTGTGAAATGAGCTACACAGCGAGGCAGCTTAATAGAGAGGAGCTTTAGGCGAAAAAACCTGCGAGGTTTGTGTTCTAGAGGTAGTCTCAGTCGTTCTTTGCGCCGCCTGAAATCCAGTCACGAACTTTTTTGATCTCTTCGACGGAGAGGAAGGGTGATCCATCGGCTGGCATCCTGTCGGTGCAACAGCGGCCTCCCTCGGGAGCCGCGGTTCCTTCCAGTTTGTGTATGAGGTAGCTCGTGTCGGGATTACCAGGGTTGACTCGTTTCAAGCTCGGAGCCTCAGTGCTTGTCACGTTTACGAGGTTGTCAAAAGAGGTCTGCGCCGAATCGAGGAATAGATTGGCTGTCGCACTACCGGTACCTCCAGTAACGTGGCAGATAGCGCACCTCGGCGTGAAGACCTGGACCTGGAGGCTGGTGAGGGTGGGAGGAGCCACCAGGATCTGGCCTCGGATTTCACCGCTTTGGTGTGCAGAAGTGTGGATATGAATATTGGTTTTTCCGGAGATCATTGCATTGAGCGCGTCGGCAAAGGTGTTGACTCCCGCCAATTTCGCGGTCGGATCAAGATCGGCCGCGGTCAACTTCCCAGTCAATGGGCTGACAAAGGTGCTGGTGGTCAGTGTAAAAAGCGGTCGGTCGGCCACGCCCGGAGCACCGAGATGAATCTGAACGCCGGTAATGGTATTCAGGTCCAATACAGGGATGGTCAGGGTATAGGCGATCTCCGTTTGACCCGGATTGATCGTGAAGTTGGCTGACCCGGTTGCAGGTGTCGTTACAGGGGGCACTTCTTGATCACCGGTGAGGGTTACCCGCAATGAGACTGGAGGTACACCTGTCTGAAACCGAGCGAGAGTGAAATGACTATTAAGTTGACCTCCTATGATGACTTTGCCATCAGGTTGAATCGCCACATCGAGGTTTGGGATTCCCAAGATGGCAGTTCCTATGTTTGTATTCACCACACCGTTTGTGCCAAAAGTGCTATCCGGCGAACCATCAGTATTATAACGGGCGATTGATAAAAGTGCTGCTAGAATAATTTTCCCGTCAGTCTGAAGGACCAGAGCTGTTTTACCAATTGGAGAAATAGCGCGGGTTGTAGAAACAAGACCGCCGGTACCATTCGTGCCGAAAGTGGCGGTATCCAGACTTCCGTTAGCTTCATAGCGTACCAGTATGGGAGTGGTAGTAGCAGATGTAGAATTTCCTGCCCCGACAATCTTTCCATCAGCCTGAATCGTTAACGCAGTAACAATGCTGGAGGATGCTCCGCTGGGGACCGTTGTCACAATACCACCTGTGTTGCCTGGGGCGGGGCCAAAAGATGTAGTATCCAAAGTTCCGTTGGAATTATACCGAGCCAAAGTAATATGGGTCGCACCACTGGAATTTGAACTTCCTGCCACAACGATTTTTCCATCAGCTTGAATGGCTAAAGCTCGCCCAAAAGATGAAGGGGTTCCGGTAGCGGATCCAATGGGAAGAGTAACGATACCGCCTATTCCAAAGGATGAGGGTGCATTATCGATGACTCCGTTTTCACTATACCGGACAAGGGCGAACGTTGGGGTTGTGCCAGTACCAAAAGGAACGGTTGCACCTCCTACAGCGACGATTTTGCGATCAGGTTGTATTGCTAATCCCATAAGGTTGCTATTACTTCCGACATTTGTTGTAACAATGCCATTGTTACTGGTGCCGAATGTAGTGTCGATCGCACCGTCACTAGTGTATCGGACTAATGCAAACTGACTCGCCGTTCCGTTGGAGAAATCTCCTCCTACAATAATTTTCCCATCGGTCTGAAGGACCACTGCTCTTGCAACACTGCTATCTCCAATCTGGGTAAAACGGCTGCCGCCGCTACCGAAAGTCGTATCTAGAGAACCATCAGTGTTGAACCGGGCAATTGTGAAGTGAGATCCGGTTATGGTAGCTTGTCCGACCGCAATAATTTTTCCATCGGATTGGACTGCTAACGCGGTGATGGTGCTGCCGGTTCCTATCGTGGTGGTCCCGAAAGCGGCAGCATCCTGTGTTCCAGGTTGCACGACAGTCACAGCGATCGTTGTGCTTTTCAAGGAGTCGGCCTGGCTTGTTGCCATCACATGAAACGTTCCTGGTGTTCCCGGAGCGATGTAGGTGCCGCTCTTGTTAATTGTCCCGCCCGTTGTCTCTTGCACGCTCCAGGTGACGTCCTGGTTCAGGCTTTGTGCGACTGCCGCCGTGAAGCTTTGGACGCCATTGATTGGAAGAATGGCCGCATCAGGATTCGCAATCACCGAGACAGTCGGCTTGGTTGCGGGGACTTTCCAAGCGTCACTGGCTGATCCGAAAATCTCGATCTCATTTAAGTTGGAAACTCCATCGCCGTCGGTATCGGGAAACGTAAGGGCTGAGGCGTCGAAGGCGACCGGGTTAGCGACATTCTCTTGAATATTTGCGTTAACCGTGGCGGTGGCGATCGGAATGTTGTTGATAAAATAGTCAATCTCAAAAGTGTGCTGTCCGACCGCAAGATCGGGGACGGTTCCGCTGACCTGAGCGGTTTTCGGATCAATCGTAAGATCAATCGTTTGGCTGTTGGGGTTTCCCTTATCGACGACCACCTTCGCCGTCAAGCCGACCCGAACTTTTTGCTTCGGGCTCAACAGTTGAGCAGGAATCGGAGAAGAGAAATTATTCGCCGTGCCGTTGTTGCTGACTTGTCCGTGTGAACCCCCGGTTTGTCCGCAACCAGCGAAAAGAAGCCCAAGAAGCAATACGGTCGAAGGGGTTACGAAAGGAAATTTGAAGAAGGACATTTTATATGAAGCCATCGTAAGTAACTCTTATCCAGTCGCCCGAGTCTAAATCGGGGACGCACTCTGTTCGTTTGATGATTCCGCTTTGCTAAGGTGTTGGGCCGGTAATCGTGGCAGAGCCGGTATGTCCGCCGGCGCCGCCGCCCCCCCCTCCGCCGCCGCCTCCTCCACCACCCCCGCCCCCACCCGCGGCCGCCGCACCGATCACGACCGCTCCGGCAATGGCCCAAACCCACCATTTCTTGTACCAGGGTTTCTCAGGGGTGGCTTCGGTCTTCAACGCCGTCTCTTTTTCTTCGGCGGGGAAAACTTTCTCTGTTAATGCGTTCTCCGGCTCTTTTTTCTCGGGAGCCGCGGGGGTCACCGTCACTGTCAAAGGAGAGAATGAGAAGCCGCGCAGCGCGATATTTCCTGCTTTATCCGAGGCCTGGATGTAATACTCCACTCCGGGCTCCGCCGTATCCGATGCTGGAATGGTGGTTGAAAAGGTTCCCTGCGGTCCTCGCTCCATGTTAACGCTGGAGTATTCTTCCTTTCCAATCGTTCGATAGAAGAGAGTCGCCTCTTTGACCTCGACATTATCGGTGATCGTCGCCTGAATCGTCACCGATTCTCCCGACCGAAACGCGCGGGTCGGTGGATCATGCTGGATCACGGGAGCGGTCAGATCGGCATTGGCGGGAAGTTTCAGGGTTTGCGCCCAGAGTGGGGCCGTTGGAATGACCAAAAACGAGTAAATGGCGACAAGGGTAAGAAGCAGTGCTTTATTTTTCATGTTGAGACCCGAATGAATGGGTAGTGTAGGGGGGAACGCTACCAGGGTTTGAAGATGAAGTCAATCAAAAAATTCTTAAAAGGGATGATTGAGGTTTTGAAGGGAGATCGAAGAAATAATTGGGATGAGGGAGTGAAGAGATCTGTTCACTTTGCGCGGACCAGCACGCATGAAATATTATCTTTCCCTTCGTTTTGGTTGGCCTCTTTGATCAGGGCTTCGGAGGCCGACTGGATGGACGCGAGAGATGAGAGGATCTCTTCGATGCGCGCGTCGGAGACAAGATTGGTCAAGCCGTCGGAGCAGAGAAGAAAGAGATCATCGCGTCGAACCGCTTCTTCACGAAGATCGACTTCCACCTTTGCTTCGACGCCGAGTGCGCGGGTGAGGATGTGCTTTAATTTGGAGGGGATCGCCGCGAGCGGGGCTTTTCCGTTGGGAGGCTGGAGGGAGGCAAGGGTGTGATCCCGCGTGAGGAGTTCAAGACAGCCGTTCCGCAGACGGTAGGCCCGGCTATCCCCCACGTTTGCAATCGCTGCCGTTTCTCCAGAAATAGCCAGCGCGACAATCGTCGTTCCCATCGTTCCGTACCCGGTCAAAGTCTCCGTCCCCTCGGGCGGGTTGACCCTCTCTTTGGAATAATCGAAGATCCGGCCGTTTGCTTCTTGAATTGTTTCCTTCAGTAGGAGAGAAGGTTTTTCTCGATCGGATGCGATGAATTTGGCCGAGACTGTCTCGATTGCCATGCTGCTTGCCACCTCTCCGCAAGCGTGGCCGCCCATTCCGTCCGCGACCAGGTAGAGACCGGCTTCATCCGAAAGGAAGATCGCATCTTCGTTGTGGGTTCGCCTTCGTCCGATATCGGTCAAACCGGCGCTTTCTATTTTGAGGCCGGCCTTCTCCTCGCCGATTTTAAAATGACTTTTAAAACGATTCCAAAGCACCGGATTCCTCCCATTTCCATCCCGATGGGGAGCGTTTGTAGGTGATCCGAAGGTATTTCATCTTCCGTTCGGGGATGTCAACCAAACCGCCGACGTAAAAGTGGATCACTTTCGCCTCCGGATCGACCTTCTCGAAAACAGCAACCGCATTGCGTGTGACCGAGGGAAAAAGATGGTTCTCCAACGTGGCAAGACTGGCCGCTTCTCCGGAGGTGCTGACCTTCATCGTGGGGGTCGGGGAGTACTGCTTTCCCGTATCGGTCACCGCGACAATGTCGAGGCGCGGCAGCCAGCGCTTGCCGGTTCGGTTGGTGATCTGGATCGGCCAGACGAGATAAGGCTTCTCCCCCTTCTTCTCGATCTTTTCATTGATCTCCAACGGGGGACCCCAGGCAAAGTCGAGTGAGGCGGCCTGGGAGGAATCGAGCCCGAGGACAATCAAGAAGGTGAAAAAGAAGGCGAGCATCGGGTGAAGCCGGATAATTTTCGAAAGTGAGTCGGTTCTTTCCTCGTTCATCAGATGACCCCGCTTGAAGAGAAGTCTCGATTCTTACAAGAAGCAAGCGATATGCCAGGAGAGGGGGAAGGATCTTAACCAAGCCGAGATCGTCTAAGTTGTTGGAAAAATGAGGAGTCCCTCAAGAGGATGTAAGGAGAGATAAAGATCTTTTGAAAGTCAGGAGGGTTTCGATTTCAATTTTTTGAAATGAGATTTAAAAGTTTTGAAATCAGAGCGATTACATATTGATGCTTCGTTTGGAGAGGTCCCGGAGATTGATCCCGTACTTCTTCAATTTGTAGTAGACGGTCCCCCGGCTCACCTTCAGCGACTCCGCGGCTCGGGCGGTATCCCAGTTGCTCTCTTTCAGGATTTTAAGAAGGAGCTCTTTCGAAATGGCATCCAGCGGCGCTTCTCCTTCGCTCTCCAAACGGCCACTCAAAGTAGGGGCATCATCGGAGAAGAGCGCCTCCTCATCTAAAAGCTGCGGCGATCGGGAGCGGACGATCGCGCTGTAGAGCGCATTCTCCAACTCGCGGACATTTCCCGGCCAGTCGGCCGATTGGAGACGGTTCATCGCTTCGGGTGTCAGCATCGGCTTGGAGGGAAGGTTCAACTCCTCCGCAATCCGCTGGGTAAAATGATCGGCGAGGAGCGGAATATCCTCGCGCCGCTCTCGAAGGGGGGGGAGAAGAATCTGAACCACCTTGATCCGATAATAAAGATCGGCGCGGAAGGTTCCCTCTTCCACCGCCCGCTCCAGATCTTTGTTGGTCGCCGCAACCACGCGGGTATCGACGGCGGTCTCTCGTGCGCTTCCCAGCCGCATGACCACTTTTCCTTGGAGAAAGCGGAGGAGCTTCGCCTGGGCGGCCGGATTTAACTCGCCGATTTCATCCAGAAAGAGGGTCCCCTTGTTTGCCTCTTCGATCTTTCCCTTTTGGGCGGCTTGTGCTCCGGTGAAAGCCCCTTTTTCATATCCGAACAGCTCGCTCTCGATCAGATCGACCGGAATGGCGGCGCAGTTCACGGCGATAAAGGGGGCGTCCCGCCGTGGACTCGCTTCATGAATCGCCCGGGCGACCAGCTCTTTTCCGGTGCCGTGCTCTCCTCGAATGAGAACTGTCACCGAATGGCTTGAGACATCCTCGATGAGGCGATAAATCTGCTGCATGGCGGGACTCTCTCCGACCAAGATCCCAAAATGGTATTGAAGCGAAGCGGATGGGGCGGCGGGAGGCGGAGGGAGCGTCCGCTGCGGAGATTCGGCTTGCAGATCTTTCTTGGGGATCGGAACGGTCCGATCATCCCGTTTTTGGGAGCAATCGATCTCAAAGGGATAGACTTCCAGCCGGCATTGCGAAGGAAGAAGGGCGGAGCCGGCGACCGCCTTTCCATCGAGGAGCACGCCGTTCGAACTTCGGTCCTCCAACCGGAAATGATCCCCTTCTTGTGAGATCACCAGATGAAGGCGGGAGACATGTTGGTTCGGAAGGACGAGATCATTTTCGGAAGAGCGCCCGATGGTGATTTCACCCTTTGAAAGAACCGATCGCTGGATGAGCTTTTTGTCGAGATAGACTTTCAGTTCAAGCATGACTTACCAGAGCACCTTCCCCCATCGACTCCCCTCTTTCCGAATGAGCACTTTGCTCTGCTTCCACTCTTCCCGGGGCGGGACGACTTTCCCGTCTTTGTCGATCAGCTTGGTGATGACCACGTTCGCGGAGGCGATGTCGCCGGTGAGCGAAAAATTGGCGATAGAGACTTTGACAATCGGATAATCGCGAAAAATCTCTTCGAGGATGCGGGACCGCCCGTCGGATAAGTTGCTGAGGTTTGAAAGGGCGACCATGTCTCGTCCTTCATAAGCGCTCTTTAACTTGGATAAAATTTCACCGACCACCTCGATGTCGGGCCGAGGAGGGGCGGGCGCGGGGGCGATCTGCTTTGCAAGCTTGTCCGCTTCCGGCTTGACGGATGGGGCGCTTTCGGCGGCGGTTTTCACGACCGGCGACGGCGTTTCCTTGGCCAACTTCGGCTCTTTCGGTTGCACGGGGCTTTTTTCTTTTGCGACTTGCCGCTGCGCCTCCTCTTTGGCCTTTTTAAATCCCTGATTGGCGCGAACCAGAAGGTCTTTCGCCTCCTGCAGCTTCGCGCCGGCTTCTTGATACTGCTTCTGCTCCTTCAGTTGGGTTCCCTCTTGCAGTACCTTTACCCCTTTGTTTTCCCAATCGGTCGCTTGAAGATAAACCTGAGAGGCCCGGTGGCGCGCATCCAGCCCGTTCGCCTCGGAGCGGGACTGAGCCATTTCTTCCTGGATTTGACGCGCGTCTGCTTCGATCCCATTCGCCTTTTCGATCAGCGCGGGGTCAACCCCTTCTTCCCGCTTCGGTTGCGGAAGGGCGGCGATCGGCGGAGGCGCGGGGGGCGCAACCGGTTTTTCTTCCGATTTCGGCGCCGGCGCCGAGACCGGCGTCGGTGAATCGGTCGAAGATCCGGAGAAAGAAGCGCGATAGTAGAGCCCTCCGCCGACGAGTAGAAGCAGCCCTGCAATGCCGGCGAAGAGAAAGGTCGATGGCGAGTTTTTCGGCTTCTGCGGCGTGGGCGTCGGTGTCGGAAGCACTTTGGTTTTCTCCAGCGGAAGAGACTGCGAGATGGAAATCGGGGCGGAAGGGGGCCTCTCGGAAACGCCGGAGCGAGCAGGTGGAGGGGTCGCTTTCGGAGAGGTAAAGGCGCCGCTCTTCGCCGCGCTCGATCGGCCGGGGAGCATCCTGGTCGCATCTTCCTCCTCGACCGACGGGGCCGGTGTCGGGGTCGAGCGAAAAGGGGTTATGACCGTTCTTGTTTGATCGAGCGTCCCCTCATCGAAATTCTCCCCCGAGAGCTGATTGATCTGTGCGATCAATGTCGCCGCGTCAGCCATTCGCTCCTGGACCTGTTTCTTCAGAAGGGCTCGGACGATCTCTTGCAACGAAGCGGGGGTTGAATCGGGGAAAGAGAGATTGAAATCTTGCGGTTCATAAAGAAGCTTGGCGATAATCGACATCCGGGAGAGCCGCTCGAACGGGGTCGTCGCGGTCAGCATTTCATAGAGGACAATTCCGAGCGAGTAGAGATCGCTCCGCCCATCGATCGCTTCCCCGCGCGCCTGTTCGGGGGACATGTACTCCGGCGTGCCGATGATCTGACCGGTGGCGGTGACCGAGATTTCGTCGGTGGCGGCAGCGATGCCGAAATCGGCGAGTTTCACCTTCCCGCGGTTGTCGATCATCACATTGCTCGGCTTGATATCCCGATGAACAATCCCCTGGGCATGAGCATACGCGAGCGCCTCCGCCATTTGCAGGGAGACCGATAAGGCTTGATTCACGGAGAAGGGGCCTTTTTCAAGAATGACCTGTTTGAGATCCTTTCCCGGAAAGAACTCCATCACGATGTACTGCGCGTTTTGATCCTCGGCGACATCATAAACCCGAATGATATTCTCATGGTCCAATCGGGCCATGGCGCGGGCTTCGCGCTGAAAACGTTTTACGAAGGAGACGTCGCCGCTGTATTGGGCGTGGAGCACTTTAATGGCGACGGGGCGGTTGAGGGTTTTGTGCATCGCTTTGTAAACGACCCCCATCCCCCCGCGGGCGATCTCCTCTTGGACTTCGTATTTTCCGGAGAAAAGTGAGTTATCCATCGATCATCGTGACCGCTGTGGAAAAAGGTGAAGGGTCCGGCCGATCTCGGCCTCATGACATGCGCTTCTATTCATACCGGAAATTTCGATTTGTTTCAAGCGAATTAAGACAGAGCACCCGTTCCTGTGGCGGTGCCGTTCCGACCGGAAAGAATCGGCGGAAGTCAAGGGGACGATCCATTTCCCCCTGTCCCCCGCGGCGATCTTCGCCTGGTATAATTATAGATATGAAAACATCGGTGAGATTCATTTGGTGTGAGACGCCACGGCCGGCGCGCGGCCGCCATTCGATCTGAGGTGATGCGGATGAAACGACATGTTCTTTCATGCCATGAGGGGACGCCCAATGGGCCGGCTCCGAAATTGCTCTGCGAGCAGGGGATCGGCCGAATTCTTCAAAGATCGGTTCTCTGCTGGTCGCCGAACATCGGCTCGTACGAAAGGGGCGGACCCGGTTTTTGGGGGTTCAAATTGGCCGAGACCGACCGATATCCCGAAGAGTGGCTCATCCTCACCCTCTGGAATGCCGGCGATTGCCTTCTCTTCGATGGAAAGAAGGGAGAAATCGTTGCAGCGGAATTTATCTCGGCGCATCCGGAAGCCGGCGTTGAAGCCTTCTATGAGCATTATCTTGCCAGGATCAATGAGATTACCGAGAAGGTCATCGGGTCGCGCATCATCGACGCCCACATTACCCCGGTCTCCTCTTATCTCCTTTTCGCAAAGGGGCATGAAACCCATTGCCTTGAGATTCCAAAAGACCCGCCCCCTTCCATGCGGTTTCGATACAGGCGGTCAGATGAAAGCCAGCTCGACGCGTGGGTCCTCTCCGAGCAAAACGAAATCTGGGCATAGTCCAACGTCCGCACTCTTTCCAGTAGGCAGCATTCTTGATTGACGGAGATCGCATCTCTGGTAGCCTTAGGACCGGAGATCTATGCACGATCGAAGAAAGCACCCCCGGATTCCGATCATTTCCATAGCTCGCCTGACGCGCCACGGAGTGGAGGAGGCGAGATCCGTGTTGATTCGGGACATCTCGACCCACGGCGTCGGAATCTACAGCGAAGAGGCATATCAAAAAGGGGACCTGGTCCTCGTTGCGTTTTCTTTCAGCGCCGGTCCCGAAACGGTGGCCGAGTCGATCGCCGGGGAGGTGGCCTGGATCTCCCCCCTTCCAGATGGCGCACATCATGCGGTCGGGATCCGCTTCGATAAGATGGAGGTGGAAAAACCGAAGCTCTATGCCTATATTAAGAAGCTGGAACAAGCCGAACGAGAAGGAGGGATTCTCTGAGTTCAATCGGTGTCAGCAAGCCATCCCCCGTTCAAAGGTATATCATCCAATCGTCTGATTTTCGCCGTCTCTGCGATATCGTAAGATAAAAAGGGGCCTTTAATTCCATTTAGCGCCAGAGCGGCGACAGGCTGCCTGACCCATCCAATCAGGATTGCTTTTTTTCCGGTTCCTTGTTTACACTGGATGAAGCGCCGTTTATCTACGGACAGGGAGGAAGAAATTCTTGCGGAATATCGTATCGTCTGCCGGATTCTGGTTCGTCTTCTTTATCATTGTCTTATTTCCAGCCGAAACCGTTTTTGCTTCTCATCAGGTCGATCCAATTGAGGCGGCCCTTTCGGACGATGCGGGGAAAGAGGTCGCCTCTCGCCTGAACCCGGATCTCCCCGAGACAGACAAGGCCTATGCCGATTTCCTCTTGGCAGTCTATCGGCATGACGCTCATGCGAGGCATGAAGCCGAGGCGCTTTACGATCGGATGAACACCCCTGAGAGTCACGCGTTTCTTGGAAGCCTTTCGATGCTCGAAGCGCGCGATTGGGAGGGGGGCTTCTTTTCGGTCCTGAAGAGAAAGCGGCTGGTCGATGAGGGGATTGAGCAGCTCGATCGCGCCGTGAATGCGCATCCGGAAAATCCGCAAGTGCGGATCGTTCGGGGAATTGCCTATCTGCGGGTACCCCCCTACTTTGGAAAGTTCGATGAAGGTTTTGCCGATATGAAAAAGGTAATTGAATGGATGGAGGAAGGAAAGATCGATGTTCCCAAGGAGGAGCGATTCTTTAGAGACCGCTCTTCGCTCTACTACTATGCCGGCCAATACTATCTCAAAGCGGGCGATCCAAATAATGCGAAGAAGATGTTTTCTAAATCGAGCGACGCGGACTTCCACTCCCCCTTCGCCGTGGCATCGCGGAAGCGGATCGCCGCCCTTTCCTAATCTCCGTCAACCGGTCCCGAACCCGGCCGCCACCGCCTGAACGATTCGAATCAGCGGTGTCGGATAAATCCCCAGCCAGATCAGCAATCCCGCCAAGACAATGATCAGCCCGCGTCCTAACCGTGAGATTGATGCAATCGGCTCCACCGGCGTCTCCGCGTTTGCGAAGAGCGCGAGGATCACGCGGAGGTAGTAAAAGACACTGATCCCGCTCGTCACGACCAGAATGAAAACCAACGTCCATAATGCCGAAGCCGCTCCCGCCGCAACCAGATAAAATTTTCCGACAAAGCCGGCCGTCAGCGGCAGCCCCGCCAATGAGAGGAGCATCGCGATGAAAACTCCTGATAGAAGAGGGCGGCGCCAGAAAAGACCACGATAATCGTCGAGGTGGTCGGCGTCGCGATCCGGATGAGAGAGCAGCGTTACCACGCCGAAGGCGCCCAACGTCGTCACAAAGTAGGTGACGAGATAGAAGGTGACCGTCTCGACCGCCATCCGTCCCGCCGCCAGAAAAGCGACCAGAATATACCCCATCTGCGCGATCGAGGAGTAGGCGAGAATCCGTTTGACGTTGCTCTGAAGAAGCGCCAAAAAGTTTCCGGCGATCATCGAAGCGGCGGCGATCAATGCAATGAGAAGCAGGATCGGCCCGGCTGTCAACTCTCCGGCGGAACTTGGAGTGAGCGCGGCCGTTTGGAGTGTCGGGTTGAGCGCGGCAACCTGTGTGCGCAGCAGGAGAGCGAACATCGCCCCCTTCGAGACGGTCGCGATGAACGCGGTGACCGGCGCGGGGGCCCCTTCGTAGACATCGGGGGTCCAGAGGTGAAACGGGACGAGAGAGAGTTTGAATCCGACGCCGGTCAGGATCAGCACCGCTCCCGACAAGATCAGGGTGGCATCGATCGGTCGATCTCCGGCCAAGAATGAGGCGATCCGGCGGAACGACATCGTGCCGAGCGCCGCGTAGACCAACGCCATCCCGAAGAGGAGGAAGGCGCTGGAGACGGCGGCGAGAATAAGATATTTGATTCCCGCTTCGAGCGGCCGTTTCCGGTCGGGAAGGTAAGCGTTCATCGCGAAGAGGGGGATGCTGAGCGTTTCCAGTCCGAGAAAAAATGTGGCGAAGTGGCTGCTCGACGCCAGCACCGCCGCGCCGAGGGTCGCGACGAGAAGGAGAACGTAGAATTCTTCGCGGCGTCCCTCTTTTTTTTCGAAGTAATCATAGGACAAAAGGACCACGGCGGCGGCCGCCGCGACGATCAGGCCGATGTAGAAGAGGGCATATCGGTCGACCAGAAGGAGCAGGGTGACCGAATGGGGGGCGATGCGAAGGCTCACAAAGAGGGAGATGAAGGCGGCGGTCAGCCCGAGGATCGTCAGCCCGACCGTCCACCGATGGCTCCGGACGACGGCGATCAGGAGCATGACGGCCACGGAGGTCGCGGTGATGATTAAGAACGGGAGCAGCGCGGTGAAGTCGGCGGGCTGCATCATCCTCTCCCTAAAGCGACGGCGGTCGGACCGGCGGCCCGCTGGAGCCCCTCCATCGCCGTCTGAAACGTCTCGAAGACCGGCTGGGGATAGAGACCGAGCCAAACTATGGTCAGAATCAGCGGCACGAGAATGAGGATTTCCCGCGTTCCGAGGTCGGGGAGGGTCCAGCCGTTGCGGTTCGGCCCGTAGAAGACCTTCTGAACCAGGCGCATGCCATAAAAAGTGCCGACCAAGATTCCGATCGCCGCCGCCACCGTCAGGCTGACGCTGACCCGGTAGGTTCCGAGCAGCACCAGCACCTCTGCGATGAAGTTTCCAAGACCGGGAAGGCCGATCGCCGCCATGGTAAAGAGAAAGCCGACACCGGCCCAGCGCGGCATCGTCGACCAGAGTCCCCCCATCCGATCGAGCTCGCGGGTATGGATCCGCTCCTGGATCTGCCCGACCAGAATAAAGAGCGCTCCCGTACTGATCCCATGCGCCAGCATCTCCATCACCGCCCCCTGAATCCCGAGCGTGTTCCAACCAAAGACGCCGAGGAGAACAAAACCGAGATGGCTGACGCTGGTGTAGGCGACCAGCCGCTTAAGGTCGGTTTGAGAGAAGGCGAGAAAAGCGCCGTAGATGATCCCGACGGCGCCCAGGATCATCACATACGGCGCGGCCTCACGCGCCGCCTCCGGAAAAAGAGGGAAGATGAATCGGAGCAGGCCGTAGGCGCCGGTCTTCAGAAGCAGTCCCGCCAGGATGACGCTCCCCGCCGTCGGCGCTTCGGTGTGGGCGTCGGGCAGCCAGGTGTGAAAGGGGAACATCGGAAGCTTCACGGCAAAGGCGGCGAAAAAGCCGAGCATGATCCATCGGGCGGTCTCCGGGCCCATCGGGGTACCGAGAAGATCACTGTATTCGAAGGTGTAGTTTCCGCTGGCCCGGCCGTGGATCAAATAGAGCGCTAAGATCGCGATCAGCATCAACAGCCCGCCGATGTGGGTGAAGATGAAAAACTTGATGGCGGCATAGATCCGACGCTCATGTCCCCAGATTGCGATCAGGAAGGTCATCGGGATCAGCATCAGCTCCCAGGCGAAATAAAAGAGGAAGAGATCGACCGCGAGAAAGACGCCGACGATCCCGGACAAGACCCAGAGCAGATTGAAGTGGAAAAATCCGACCCGCTCTTGAATCTCATTCCATGAGGTGAGAACCGACAGAATGCCGAGAAAGAAGGTGAGGACGATCAGCAAAAGGCTCAAGCCGTCCATCGCGAGATGAAACTGAATCCCGAATCGAGGAATCCAGGGAAAATTGATCTCTTCCAACCAGGCGACCGGCCGATCGGTGGAAAAGGTCATCACCCGTCCGGCGTTTCGAACCCAGAGGATGATTGAGAGAATGAAGCCGAGCCCGACTGCGATGAGGGAAATCCATCGGGAGCTGTTTTTTCCGTCACGGCCGAACGCCCAGGCGAGCAGGCCGCCGATCAAGGGAATGAGAATAAGCCAAACCAGAATCATAAGAGCACCACCCATCCAAGAAAGAAGATCGTTCCCGCCGCCAGCCCGGCGGCATACCATCGCACGCGTCCCGTCTCGGTCCGGCGAAGCGTCTCATAGAAAAACGCGGCGAGCCGCGACAGGCCGGTGTAGATCGAGTCGATGAGGTCGTGCCGGTTTAATCGGGCCAAGAGAAAGACCGGCCGGACCAGCCACCGATCGTAAAATTGATCGATCATGTCGCGCCGGAACGCTTCGGCCAGCAAGAGATAAGGCCGGACGAAGAGCCGGTCGTAAAGGAGGTCGAATCCCCAGCCGGCGGACCAAAACCGATGCAGCGCCCGACCGACCGGACGGCCCGCCAGCGATTCCGCGAGCGACGGCCGCCGCAGATAAAAGAGATATGCGAGGAAAAGGCCGAGGAGGGAGGCGGCCGTCACAAACGCTTCCGACCCGATCTCGGTCATCCCCCGCGCCGCGTGAAGCGCGCTCGCTTCGGTGTGGGGGAGGACGGTCTGGAGAAAATGCGTCAGGAGAAGTTTGTCCCCCAGCGCGGGGGGAAGATTGATGAACCCGCCGATGATCGACAGAATCCCGAGGACAATGAGCGGAATCCGGATGAGAAGGCCCGGCTCGCCGCCGGCCGGCGCTTTGCGCGGCGCACCGAAGAAGGCGAGAAAAATCATCCGGAACGTATAGAGCGAGGTCAGGAAAGCACCGATCACCCCGGCCGCCCAAAGGGCGCTGCCGCCGAGCGCCCAGGTTTCCCAGAGGATCTCCCCTTTGCTGTAAAAGCCGGCGGTGACGAGCGGCAGGCCGGCGAGCGAGGCGCCGCCGATCAGAAAGATCCAAAAGGTGAACCGATGCGTCCGCCGCAGCCCCCCCATCTGAAAGAGGTTCTGCTCGCCGTGGTATGCATGGATGACGACCCCGGCGGCCAAAAAGAGGAGCGCTTTGAAAAAGGCATGGGTCATCAGATGGAAGATCGCCGCCGACCAGGCGCCGACGCCGAGGGCCAGGAACATGTAGCCGATCTGGCTGATCGTGGAATAGGCGAGGACCCGTTTCATATCGGTCTGCGTGAGGGCGCTGAAAGAGGCGATCAGCAGCGTCGCCGCCCCGATGACCGCCACCGCCGTCAAGACCGGCGGGGCGAGGAGAAAGAGGGGGTGGGTCCGGGCGATCAGGTAGACCCCGGCGGTCACCATCGTCGCCGCGTGGATCAGCGCGCTCGTCGGAGTGGGGCCGGCCATCGCATCGGGGAGCCAGACCTGGAGGGGCAGCTGGGCCGATTTTCCGACGGCGCCGCCGAGGATCAATGCAGCCGCCCAGATCGCGAGCGGTGCGCCGATCGGCCACACCTGCCCGGCGCGATCGAGCAGGGTCGTGATCTCCAAGCTCCCCAAGTGGGTGAGCAGAAGTGCGAGGGCGATCATCAACGCCGTGTCGCCGATCCGGGTGACGATGAACGCCTTCCGGGCGGCCCGGACGTTGTTCGGATCGGTATACCAGAAGCCGATCAAAAGAAAGCTGCAAAGCCCGACCCCTTCCCATCCGAGAAAAAGAAGGAGAAGATGATCGGCCAGTACGAGAATCAGCATCGCGCCGACGAAGAGGTTCATGTAGGCGAAGAACCGGCTGTATCCCTCTTCAGGGGCCATATACTCGACAGAGTAGAGATGGATCAGGAAGCCGACGAAGGTGACGACCCCGATCATCACCAACGAGAGGGGATCGAGAAGGAGGGCGACCGGCGCGTTGAGATCGCCGACATTCATCCAGGTCGAGAGGGTCTGTGTGTCGCGATGGTTGGGCGGCGGCGACGCGATGAAGTCGGCCGCGATCCCGAGCGCGATCAATGCCGAAAGCCCGATCGACCCGACGCCGAAGAGGGCGACGCTCCTCCGGGAGAAACGGGGCCCGAAGACTGCCAGGAGCAGGGCGCTGAAAAAAGGAATCGCGGGGATCAACCACAAGAGCGAGCGCATCGATATAGACCTTCCATCCCGCACGTGGGCGGTCGTATTAATATTATTTGCCACCGGGGTCCCCACAAAATCGAAGATTTTGTGGGGTGGTTACCCCCTCATCCGGCTTAAGAGATCGGCATCGAGCGATCTGTACTGGTGGTGCATCCGGAGGACGAGCGCCAACCCGACCGACACCTCGGCGGCCGCCAGCCCCAGGATGAAGAAGAACATCACCTGACCGTCGGCCGCTCCCCACCGCGCGCCGGCCACGATGAAGGCGAGCCCGGCGGCATTGAGCATCACCTCGGTCGACATCAGGATGAACAGAATATTACGGCGTACCAGGAGACCGATCAGCCCCAGCGCGAACAAAATCGCCGCCAGGAGAAGCCCCTCTTGCACGGGAATCATCGACATTGGCTTTCTCCAGTTTTGGCCGGTGCCAGCCGAGATGATAGGCGGCGACCAGCGCCCCCATCAACAACACCGAGGTCAGCTCGACCCCGATCAGGTAAGGTCCGAAGAGGACGAGGCCGACCTCCTTCGGACCGACGCTCTGGGCCGCCGGCGCCGGAACGTCGGCGCGGGTGAGAAGATAGACCACCTCCCCCAACAGGATCGCCGCCAGGATCGACGGTCCGATCCACATCGCCGGCCGCAGCCACGCCCGCTCCTGCGCGGCGGCGCGTCGACCTAAGTTCAACATCATCACGACGAAGATAAAGAGGACCATGATCGCCCCGGCATAAACGATCACCTCCAGCGCCGCCACGAAGGGGGCGCCGAGAATGTAAAAAATCACCGCCACCGCGAGAAATGAAACGATCAAATAGAGGAGCGCATGCACCGCGTTCAGACTCAGAATCATCAAAAGGGTGGCGGCGACGGCCACAGCGCCGGTCAGGTAAAATGAGGACATCATATTCCTCCAAACGAGTGCGGAATGCGGAGTGAAAACAAAGGAAGGACTGTTTCTATTCTTTCACTCCGAAATCCGCACTCCGAAATCCGCAATATTTTTATTATGGCATCAGGCTATGCACGTCGACCGGCGGCGACTCCCGCTCCGCTTCCCCTTTGTCCTTGCCGCCGATGCTTACCCCGGCGACTTTCCAATAGTTGTAGCCGTGGTATTTTCCCTCCCCCGCGATCAGCAGGTCTTCTTTTTCGTAGACCATGTTCTGCCGGTTGTATTCCCCCAGCTCGAATTCCGGGATCAGCTGGATCGCGTAGGTCGGGCAGGCCTCCTCGCAGTAGCCGCAGAAGATGCAGCGGGAGAAGTTGATCCGGAAAAATTCCGGGTAGCGCCGGCCGGTCTCATCCTGCGTCGCCTGCAGCGCGATGCAATCGACCGGACAGGCGACCGAGCAGAGATAACAGGCGACGCAGCGCTCGCCGCCATCGGGATCGCGCGAGAGAATGATCCGCCCCCGATAACGCGGCGAGAGCACCGCCTTCTGCTCCGGATAGGGAATGGTGACCGGCTTCCGGAAGGTATGGAGAAAAACGTCCCAGATGGTTCTTAGGATGCTAAACATGGGAGAGATATCCTTTCGTATCGTAGGGGCGGTCCTTCTGGTCGCCCGCATTTTCGTTTTGGTTGTAGAGACGTCCCCGCCGGGACGTCTCTACGCCGGGGAACAGGCACAGAGGCCTGCCCCTACATTCATCCTCTCGCCACCACCACCGCTCCGGTGACCAACAGGTTCACCAGCGAGAGCGGCAGCAGCACCTTCCATCCGAACGACATCAGCTGATCGATCCGGGGCCGGGGAAGCGCGGCCCGGAGCAGGATGAAGAAGCCGAGGAAGAAAGATGTTTTCAGCAAAAACCAAATAATCGGCGGCAAAAACGGCCCGTGCCAGCCGCCGAAGAAGAGCACGGTGATCATCGACGAGATCAAGATCATCCCAAGATACTCTCCGATGAAGAACATCCCGAATTTCATCCCGGAATATTCGGTGTGAAAGCCGGCGCCGAGCTCGGTCTCCGCCTCCGGCAGGTCGAACGGGAGCCGGCGCGTTTCGGCAAGGCCGGCGATGGTAAAAAGAATAAATCCAAGAAACTGCGGAACGACGAACCAGATCTCCTGTTGTGCCTCGACGATGTCAGTGAGGCGAAAAGAACCTGCGATCATCACCGGACCGGTGATCGACAGACCGAGGAAGACTTCGTAGCTGAGGAGCTGTGCCGCGGCGCGCAATCCACCCAGAAGGGAATATTTATTGTTCGACGACCATCCTCCCAGGACGATGCTGTAGACCGACAGAGAGGACATCGCCAGGAAGAAGAGCAGGCCAATGTTCAGATTGGCGAGAATGAGGCCCGGCGCAAACGGCAGAATGACGAACGACATCAAGACCGCTACCATAATGATCGCGGGAGCGATCACGAAGACCGGCTTGTCGGCGAAGGGGGGAATCCAATCCTCCTTCGTGAAGAGCTTGATCCCGTCGGCAACCGGCTGGAGGCTTCCGAAGGGGCCGACCCGGTTCGGCCCCAACCGATCCTGCCAGACCGCCAGAAGACGCCGTTCGATCCAGGTGAGCCCGCCGGCGAGGCTGAGCATGATGAAGAGGAGCGCTAAGATGAAGATCCAAGTAAAAAAGGTCATGAGGCCATCCTCAACATTCTCCCCCCGGCGGCGGGACGAAGCCGGCCCCAGGCGGGAAGGGGGGCGCCGACGAACGGCGGAATCCCGGCCGGGACCGCCGCCAGTCCTTTCGGCAATGTTTCATCGATTCGGACGAGAAGCGGGTAGACCCGTCCGTCCCATTCGAGCTCGACCTCCCCGTCTTCCCCCGGTTCGATCTGAAGGCGCTTGGCATCGTCGGGACGGAGTGCGATGTAGGGGGACGGGGCCAGCGACATCAGTGTCGGCGCGTAGCGGGTCAACTCCTCCGAGCCGAAAAGATGGAAACGGGGAACGAGCAGCCATTGGTCGGTCCGGGCCGCGAAGGGAGGGGGGACTTCCCCAAAGTAAGGCTGCTCTTTTTCCTCCGCGGGCATCATTAAACGGACGCCGAAGGGGGCGCCGGGCAACTCCTCACCGGCTTCCCCCTGGAGTTTGATGGTCGCCTGCTGGTTCGAGTTCCATCCGGGGGTCCAGGGGAGCGAGGTGAGGGAAGCGGGGCGCGGCCCCCAATATCCTTCCATCGAGAAGGCGAAGGGGGAGTCGGGATCTTCAGGCGGTTTCGGCTCATGGACATTCTCATTCGCCCAGATCGCCGTCCGTCCGCTGAAGCGGAACGACTCGCGCGGGAGTTTCTGGCCGGCGATTCGAAACGCCGCCGAGGGGGCGGCCGCGCCGGCCGGCGCCAAAATCGGAATGGCCTGAACCATCGCGGCAATCACGTCATCAAGACCATGCCATCCCTCCATCTCTTTCCGCCCCGCCTCGTTCATCCCGTCACGCAGCCATCGCCACCCCTCCTGAATCGCTCCGGAGGGGATGAAGACTTTAAAAAATCGCTGCGCGCGACCCTCCCCGCTGACGAGAGTGCCGGTCGCCTCCGCATAGCTGCCGACCGGGAGAACCAGCTCCGACCGGGCCGAGGTCGGGTGGTGGAGGAGATCGAGGGTGACCAGATGCGGGACCGCCTCTAAAAAGGGATCGACCAATGCCGCCTCCGCGCGACGGGTGAGATCATTCTCCAAAAGTAAAACGGTATCAACCGCTCCATCGCGGACCGCCTGGAAGGCCTCGCCGAGGGGACGGCCTCCCATCAATCCGAGGCCGACGGCGTTGCTCTCCGGAATGGCGAAGGCGAGTCCCGCCTTTTTCCCCGCGGCGCAGAGGGCCGAGGCGATATTCGCCGCCGCGTGGATCAACGCCTCATTGTTCAAGCTCATTCCGCTGATCACCAAAGGCCGCTCGGCCGCTTGGAGCGATCGGGCGATTCGATCGGCCAGCGAAGCGATGGGGCCGAGGAGGTTGGGAGCGATCGGCGCGTCGCGGGAGATCGCATGCGCCACCGCGTAGCCGAGCCGGGCGAGCTCATCGGGGGCGGCCCGATAGATCCCCGTCGCCACCTCGTCGAGCCGGGTGGCGCCGGCCGCGGCGATAAAGAACGGACTTTGGATTTTGCCGTGGGTCGCATCCCGAACGGCGGTATCATTCCAGAGGGGGATCTTCATCTCGGCGGCGGCCGTCAGCGCCGGCCGGCGCGCCGCTTGGTGAAGGGTCAGCGCCATTCGCGGGGTCACGTTCGTGACATCCTCTCCCAAGATGAAGACGGTGTCGGCCTGCTCCATCTCGGAGAGCGAGGGGGTGCGGGCGGGACCGTTTCGAAGTATGTCGAGAATGTTTTTGAGGAGCCGGTATTGCGCGTCGGACATACCGATGAAGAATCGATCGGGGCCGACGGCGGTCCGGAGAGCAAAGTTCGCCTCCAACGAGGCGCGCGGCGATCCGACTCCAATCACCCGACCGTTCCGGATCAATCCGCCGAGGTGTCGGACCGCCTCTTGTTTTGGGATTGAAAGCGTCTTCCCCTCGTGTCTCAAAATCGGCTCCCGAATCCGCTGGGGGCTGTTGGCATGCTCATAGCCGTAGCGCCCCCGGTCGCAGAGGAAGTAGCCGTTGACCTCCGGGTTATAACGGTTGATGTTCCGCCGCAGCGTCCCATAGCGCTCGCCGGGGGATAGATTGCAGCCCAGACCGCAGTGAACGCAGACCGACGGGGCGCTCTCCAGATCCCATTTGCGAACGTAGTGGCGCCCATAGGTCGCGTCTTTAAAGACCCCGGTCGGACAGACCTCGTCCAAATTCCCTGAGAACTCACTCTCCAGAACGCCATCTTTCTCGCGGCCGAAGATCGG
>Ga0209810_1001234_pt1 | contig 41048 bp, 38 predicted proteins | sample Coa_R1_7_FD_187159 | JGI IMG/M metagenome (GOLD analysis project Ga0209810, IMG submission 187159) | Surface soil microbial communities from Centralia Pennsylvania, which are recovering from an underground coalmine fire - Coalmine... | ecosystem: Environmental > Terrestrial > Soil > Unclassified... | reverse complement strand
GCAACCGCAGGTGCTGATGGTCGTGTTGATCACCTCCACGGGAGGGGTCACCAAGCGCCTGTTCACGTTCGAGCGACCGGTCGATCAGGGCCTCGCCGACTGGGCCGGCAGCTACCTGAACGAGCAGCTCGTCGGAATCGGCCTGGGCGCCCGGATTCTCCATCAGCGCCTGCGCGACCCCTCGCTCGGCGACCGCGAAGCCGCCTTCCTCGACGCGCTCGCGCCGGTCTTCACGGACGTCGCCGAGTCCGCTCAGGAGACGCTCTACGTCGACGGCACCTCGCGGCTCCTGCGGGCCGAGCAGCAGGGGGACGTGAGCGAGCTGAACGCGTTGATGGACATGCTCGAGCGGCGCGTGACGCTGCTCGGCGTGCTGCGGCGCTACCTCGGCGAGCGCGACGTGCTCGTCCGGATCGGCGCCGAGAACGATCAGCCGGCGCTGCGCTCGCTCGCGCTCGTCGCGGCGGGATACGGGCTGCCGCAGCGCAACCTCGGCGCGGTCTCCGTGATCGGACCGCTGCGGATGGACTACGGACGCGCGATCGGCGCCGTGCGCGAAGCCGCCGCTCAGCTCTCGACGTTCGTCGCCGAGGTCTACGACGAACGATGAGCGCCTCGACCCCGCCCCGCGACTACTACGAGGTCCTCGGCGTCTCGCGCGACGCCGACGACACTGAAATAAAGAAGGCGTTCCGGCGCCTGGCCCGCGAGCTGCATCCCGACGTCAACAAGGACGATCCCGGGGCGGAGGAGAAGTTCAAGCAGGCCGCCGAGGCCTACGAGGTGCTGTCGGACTCCGAGCGCCGCGCCACCTACGACCGCTACGGCCACGAGGGGCTGCGCAGCGGCGGGTACGCGCCGAACTTCGAGGGCTTCGGGTCGGTGGCCGACATCTTCGAGGCGTTCTTCGGGGGCGGTGCCGGCGCCTCCGGGCTCGGGAGCCTGTTCGGCGACGCGTTCGGCGGTGGCGGCCGACGCGCGCCCGGCCCGACCCAGGGCGCCGACGTCTCGGTGTCGACCGAGATCAGCCTCGAGGACGCGGCGACCGGGATCTCGGCAGATCTGGCCTACGAGGCGATCGTCGTCTGCGAGCACTGCCACGGCAACGGCGCCGAGCCGGGCACGCCGATCGAGACCTGCCCGCGCTGCGGCGGCTCGGGCCAGCTCCAGTCGGTCGCTCGCACCCCGTTCGGGCAGGTCATGCGCGCGACCGTGTGCGACGCGTGCGCCGGCGACGGGCGCGTCGCGAAGAGCCCCTGCCGGCGTTGCGACGGGCGCGGGCGCCGCGTCGACCACGTCAAGGTGAAGGTCGACGTGCCGGCGGGGATCGCCTCCGGGCAGCGCGTCCGCGTGACGGGTCGCGGCCACGCGGGCGAGCGCGGCGGGCCCCCCGGCGACCTGTACGTGCTGGTCCGGGTTCGCGAGGACCCGCGCTTCGTCCGTGACGGCGACGACCTGCTCACCGCGGTCGACATCTCGGCGCCGCTCGCCGCGCTCGGAGCGACGCTCGAGGTGCCGACGCTCGACGGCCCGGTCGATCTCGAGATCCCCCCCGGGACCCAGCCGCACGAGACCCTCGTGCTGCGCGGCAAGGGCATGCCCTCCCTGCGCGGGCGCCGCCACGGCGACCTGCGCGTCGTCGTCAACGTCGTCGTGCCGCGGCGGCTCGACCGCGATCAGCGCGAGCTGTTCGAGCGGCTGGCCGGCTCGCTGACCGACGAGAACCTGCGCGGCCACGAGGAGGGTGTGTTCGCGAAGCTGAGGCGCGCGCTCGGCGGCTGAGTGATCCGGCTCGCGATCCGGGTCCGGCGAGCCGACGCCGAGCTGGTGCTGGCCGAGCTGCTGACCCTGGCGCCGAGCGGTGTCGAGGAGGTCGAGGTATCGGAAGGCGTCGTCGAGTACGCCGTCTACGGGCCGCCTGGCGAGCTTCCGTCGCTGCCCGACGTGCGGGTCGCCGCGGGTGGCGCGCTCGTCGAGGTCACGACCAGCGAGGTCGCCGACGATTGGGCCGAGCGGTGGCGCTCGTTTCACCGGCCGCTCGTGCTCGGCGAGCGGCTCGTCGTGCGCCCGCCGTGGTGTGCGCCGATTCCGGGCGCGGCGGTCGATCTCGTCATCGACCCCGGCCGGGCGTTCGGCACCGGCGCGCACGCAACGACGCGGCTGTGCCTCGAGCTGCTGCTCGACCTGCCGGCCGCCGGAGACGCCCTCGACCTCGGCTGTGGCTCGGGGGTGCTCGCGATCGCGGCTGCCCGGCTCGGCTGGGCGCCGGTGCTCGCGCTCGACCACGACCCCCTGGCCGTCGAGGCGGCGCGGGAGAACGCCCGCGTGAACGGCGTGCCGATCGAGGTTCGCCGGCACGACCTTCGGCAATCGGTCGTGCCGGGGGCTGCGCTGGTCCTCGCGAACCTGCTCCGCCCCCTGCTGCTGGCGTGGGCCGGCTCGATCGCCGAGCCTCCGGGACTCGTGATCGCCAGCGGGCTGCTCGCCGAGGAGGCCGACGAGGTCGCCAGGGCGTTTGCCTCGCACGGCCTCGACGAGCGCGACCGGCGAGCGCACGGCGAATGGGCCGCGCTGCTGCTGTCCGCGCACGATCGGGGGTAGCCTCGAAGCCGGACATGCCCAAGCACGTCGTCATCGCGGGCGGTGGCTTCGGCGGCTACTACGCGGCCAAGAAGCTCGAGCGCCTCGCCCCCAGGGACGTTCGGATAACGCTCGTCAACGACGTCAACTTCCTGCTCTACGCGCCGCTCCTGCCCGGCGCCGCGGCCTCCACGCTCGACCCTCGCCACATCGTCGTGCCGCTGCGCGAGCACCTCAAGCGCACCGAGCTGCGGATGGGCTGGGTGACGGGCGGCGACCCCGAGCGCCGCGCCCTCGCCGTCGAGATGATCAGCGGCGAGCAGCACGAGTTCACCTACGATCAGCTCGTCGTCGCGCTCGGATCGGTTTCGCGCACGTTCCCGATCCCAGGGCTCGTCGAGCACGCGATCGGCTTCAAGACGATCGCCGAGGCGACGGCGATCCGCAACCGGGTCGTGCGCCACCTGGAGCTGGCCGAGGGCCTCGACGACCCCGAGGAGCGACGCCCCTGGCTCAGCTTCGTGTTCGTGGGCGGCGGCTACGCGGGCCTCGAGGGGATCGCGTTCCTGGCCGACTTCGCGGCCGACGTTCTGAAGCGCTACCCGCGCTGCCGCGAGGTCGGGACGCGCTGGGTGCTGGTCGACGCGGCGCCGCGGATCATGCCCGAGATCCAGCCGCAGCTGGCGCAGTTCACGATTGGCCTGCTCGAGAAGCGGGGGATCGAGTTCCGCCTCTCGACGCAGGTCAGCTCGGTGCACGACGACCGCGTCGTGCTCTCCGATGACGAGGTCATCCCGTGCCGGACGGTCTGCTGGACGGCGGGGGTCAAGGCCTCACCGGTGGCCGAGCGGCTCGGGCTGCCGCTCGAGAAGGGGCGGATCGTGTGCGACGAGACGATGCGCGTGAAGGGCTACGAGAACGTGTGGGCGGTCGGCGACATCGCCGCGATCCCCGATCCGGCGCGGCCGGGCGAAGCCTGCCCGCCGACCGCGCAGCACGCCGTACGTCAGGGCAAGCTGCTCGGCCGGAACGTCGCGGTCGCGCTCGGGCGCCGCCGGGGCCGGTTCGGGCGGCCGGCCCGGATCAGGCCGTTCACGTTCAAGACGCTCGGGTCCTTCGCCGAGCTCGGCCGCCACAAGGCCGTCGCCAACCTGATGGGGCTGCGCGTGCGCGGCTTCCTCGCCTGGGCGATCTGCCGCTTCTACCACCTGGCCTGGATGCCGGGCGCGGACCGCAAGTCGCGTCTGATCGCCGATTGGTCGGTCGAGTTCATCTTCCCGCGCGACATCGCCGAGATGGGAACGCTCGGCCACCCGCCCCGGCTCGACGCAACCGCGCCGCGACCCCGCCTGGAGGGCCCGGCGCCGCCGGCGGCGGATCAGCCCCAGCCCGCGGCGCTGCCCCATAATCCCCGCTGAGGTGGCCGGCTTCGCCGTCAAGTTCCTCGGCTGCAAGGTCTCGCAGGCCGATGCGATGCTGGCGCGCTCGGCGCTGATCGCCGCGGGCCACGTCGAGACCTCCGAGGCGGACGCCGATCTGCACGTCGTCAACACGTGCTGCATCACGCGCGAGGCCGAGGCGAAGTCGCGTCAGTCGGTGCGCCGCTCGCTGCGCGACGCGCAGACCGTGTACGTATCGGGGTGCGCAAGCAACCTCGACGCGCGGCAGTTCGCCGAGATCGACCCGCGCGTGCGGCCGCTGGTCGGGACCGCCGACGACGTCGCGACGATGCTCGGGGACGCCGTCGGCGCCTGCGCCGACACCGAGCACGACGTCCTCGCGCGCGCCCGCGGCGAGCCGGAGGGCGGACGCACCCGTGGCTTCGTGAAGGTGCAGGACGGCTGCGACTGCCACTGCGCCTACTGCATCATCCCGGCGGTCCGGGGCAGCGCCCGCTCGCGCCCGGCGAGCGCGGTCCTCGACGAGGTGCGCCGCCGAGTCGCCGCCGGCCAGCCCGAGATCGTGATGACCGGGATCAGCGTCGGCGACTATCGGGACCCGGAGGACGGCCTCGAGCTCGGCCAGCTGATGGTGGAGGTGGCGCGCGTCCCGGGGGTCGAGCGGGTGCGGCTCTCGAGCGTCGAGGTGATCCACGTGAAGGACTCGCTCGTCGAGGCGCTCGCCGGCGAGCCCAAGGTGTGTCCGCACCTGCACATCCCGCTCCAGTCGGGCGACGACGCCGTCCTCGAGGCGATGGGCCGCCACTACGGCGCCGGCGAGTACCTGGCCCAGGTGGCCGCCCTCCGCGCGGCGGTCCCGCACGTGAACGTCACAACCGACGTGATCGTCGGCTTCCCGACCGAGGATGACCGCGCGTTCGAACGGACCCTCGACGTGGTGGACGCCGCCGGGATCAGCCGCGTCCACAGCTTCTCCTACTCGCCGCGTCCGGGCACGGCCGCCGCCAGGCTCGGCGACCGCGTGCCGCCGGAGGTCAAGAAGCGCCGCTCACAGCGGCTGCGGGGCCACTCGGAGGTGCGCTCGCGCCACCACCGCGCGGCCAAGCTCGGACGCCCCGAGCGCGTGCTGATCGACAAGGCCGCCGAGACCCAGTGCTCGGGGTACACCGCCGACTACACCCGCTGCTACCTGCCGGCCGGCGCCGGTGCCCGTGGCGAGGTGGTGGAGGTCACCTGCGCCGAGCTGCACGCAGACGGCGTTCGTTGCGTCGCCCGGCCGTCCTATCCTGTGTCTTGACTTGACGATCCTCGAACAGGTCCGCACCGACATGACCAGCGCGATGAAAGCTGGTCAGAAGCAGCGGGTCGGGGCGCTTCGGCTGGTCCTGTCCGAGCTCCAGAAGGACGCCAAGGACGGCGGCGGCGACGAGCTCGGGGTCTTGCGCCGCGAGCGCAAGCGCAGGCTCGAGGCGGCGCTCCAGTACCGCGACGCCGGGCGGCCGGAGCTCGCCGAGGCGGAGGAGTCGGAGGCGGAGATCATCGCGGGCTACCTCCCGCCCGAGCTGGGCGACGCCGAGCTCGAGGAGATCGTCGCGGAGGCGATCGCCGAGACCGGTGCGAGCGGCCAGAAGGAGATGGGCCAGGTGATGAAGGTGGTGATGGCGCGGTCAGGCGGCCGCGTCGACGGCAAGCGCGCGTCCGCCGCAGTGCGCGCCGCGCTCGGGTCATAGAGGTACGCGATGCGAACGCAGATCGAACTGGACAACGAGGTCGCGGCGGAGCTCGCCGGCAGCGGCGACGCCGTGCTGCGCGCGCTCGAGGGCCACCTCGACTGCGCCGTCTTCCTGCGCGGCAACCTGGTCACGCTGGACGGCGAGCCGGCCGCCGTGAGCGACGCCGCGACGGTGATCCGCGAGCTCTCCGACCTCGTCCGGCAGGGACACGAGATCGCCCCCGGGACGATCGAGGCGGTCTCGCGCGCGCTCGACCAGCACGAGTCCCCCGCCTCGATCCTCGAGGACATCGTCTGGCGCCACCGCTCGACCAAGGTCGCGCCGAAGACCGTCAACCAGAAGCGTTACGTCGATTCGATCCGCCGCAACACGATCACGTTCGGGATCGGGCCGGCGGGCACCGGGAAGACCTTCCTCGCGGTCGCCCTGGCCGCCGCGGCGCTGCACCGCCGGGAGGTCAACCGGATCATCCTCACCCGTCCCGCCGTCGAGGCCGGCGAGCGCCTCGGCTTCCTGCCCGGAGACCTCATGGCCAAGGTGGACCCCTACCTGCGCCCGCTGTTCGACGCGCTGCATGACATGCTCGAGGCCGAGAAGGTCACGCAGCATCTTGAGCGCGGCGTGATCGAGGTCGCGCCGCTGGCGTTCATGCGCGGCCGTTCGCTCAACGACAGCTTCATCATCCTCGACGAGGCGCAGAACACGACCCCCGAGCAGATGAAGATGTTTCTGACCCGGCTCGGGTTCAACTCGAAGATGGTCGTCACCGGAGACGTGACGCAGATCGACCTGCCGACCGACCAGCAGTCGGGCCTGCTCGTCGTGAACGAGATCCTCGACGGCGTCGAGGGCATCTCCTTCGTCCACTTCAGCGACGAGGACGTCGTCCGTCACAAGCTCGTGCGGCGGATCGTCGCGGCCTACGACGAGCACGCCAAACGGCTGGCTCCGGAGCTCCGTACGGCGAAACGGCGTGCCTGACCTCGACGTCGAGGTGCTCGGGATCGAGCTGCTCGAGCGGGAGGGGCCGACCGCGCTGGAGGTCCGTGAACTGTGCATCCTCGCGCTCTCCTCGGCCGACATCGACGACGGCCACATGGCGGTCGAGTTCGTCGACGAGGACCGGATTCGCGAGCTCAACCGCGAGCATCGCGGCGCCGACCAGCCGACCGACGTGCTGTCGTTCGGGATCGACGAGGACGGCAACGCCGCCGGGCCGCGAGAGCTCGGCGACGTCGTCATCTGCCCTCAGCACACGGCCGATCTGCGCGAGGCGATCGTCCACGGAACCTTGCATCTGACCGGCATGGACCACGAGGCCGACGATGGGGAGATGCTCGCGCTGCAATCCGAGCTGATGCGCTGGATCGCGTGAGGGCGAGCGGCGGACAGGACGATTCGGAGGCCCGCACGCGGTCGGGCTTCGTCGCCCTGGCCGGCCGCCCCAACGTCGGCAAGTCGACGCTGGCCAACGCGATCGTCGGCGCCAAGGTCGCGATCGTCTCGGACAAGCCGCAGACGACCCGTCGCGCGATCCGCGGAGTCGCGAGCGGGGCCGACTGGCAGCTCGTGCTCGTCGACCTGCCAGGGGTCCAGCGGCCGCGCGACGCGCTCACCGAACGGATGCAGCGTCGGGTCGAGCACGAACTGGCCGACGCCGACGGGTGCCTCATGGTTCTCAACGCCGAGCAGGGCGTCGGCCCGGGAGACCGGTTCATCGCCGGGCTCCTCGAGGGCTCGCCGGTGCCGGTGGTCGTTGCCGTCAACAAGATCGACCGCGCCGATCGTGCCCGCACGGCCGCGACGCTCCAGGCCGCCGCCGACCTGGGCCTCGCCGAGGAGGTGTTCCCCGTCTCCGCCCGGACCGGCGCTGGAGTACAGCCGCTCGTCGACCACCTCGTCTCGCTGCTGCCCTCGGGACCCTTCTACTTCGCCGCCGGCCAGCACTCCGACCAGCCCGAGTTCGTCCACCTCGCCGAGCTGGTCCGCGAACAGGTCCTGGCGCGCACGCGCGCCGAGGTCCCGCACGCGGTCGAGGTGGAGATCGAGCACGTCGAGCAGCCGCGCCCCGACCTGGTTCGGCTCGATGCGGTGATCCTCGTCGAGACGGAGTCCCAGAAGGGGATCCTGATCGGGGCCGGTGGCCGGATGATCAAGTCGATCGGGATCGGCGCCCGCAAGGCGATCGAGCGCGAGCTGGACAGTCACGTCCACCTCGCGCTCTCGGTCAAGGTGCGCCGGCACTGGCGGGCCGACGACCGCGTGCTCGACAGGCTCGGGATCGAGTAGCCCGATCCGGTCGTGAGCCCGGGTTTCAGCTCACTTCAGGCGGTAGCAGCCGATCGCCAGGTGGTTCGGGTTCCCGAGGATCCACTCGTTCACGTTCTTCTTGACCATGAACAGGTGGTTGCGCTTCATCGGGCCGCTGGTCGGGGTGAGCTTCTTGCCGCGGAGCTTGTACGTGCCCCCCTTGACCTTGCCGACCAGGTGGTGGCCCTTGCGATCTGCCGCGTACAGGTAGTGGCCGGGGGTCTTGAACTCGTAGGTTCCGTAGTAGGTGAAGAAGGTTCCCTGGTATCCCCAGCAGTCGTAGAAGCCCGACTTGATCTGGGCGGCCTGAGCGGCGACCGGGAGCGCGGCCAGCGGTGCACCGACCGTAGCCGTGGCGAGAAGCGCACCGATGGTTGCGCGAGCGCGACGTGACATAGCTTTCCCCCTCTCGGAAGTGACCGACGATGCGGCAACGCGGCCCCGGCGTCGCCCCCGAGACATCGTGTCTCGTGGGCGCAACTTGTAGCAGATCACGTGCGGCCCGCCCACATCCCCGGTCAGCGGCCGACCTAGAATCCCGCGCCCGTGGACGACTCCGAGATCAACTACGACGAGCGGGGCCTCGTGCCCTGCGTCGTGCAGGACTGGCGCAGTGGCGAGGTGCTGACGCTCGCCTACGTGAACACCGAGGCTCTGGCCCGCACCCGCGAGACGGGGGAGATGCACTTCTGGAGCCGCTCGCGCGGGGAGCTCTGGCACAAGGGCGCGACCAGCGGCAACATCCAGCGCCTGAAGGCGATCCGCTACGACTGCGACGCCGATGCGCTGCTCGCCCTCGTCGAGCCGTCCGGGCCCGCCTGCCACACCGGCGAGCGCAGCTGCTTTCACCGCGGCGACGACACGGCAGAGCACGCCCCCTACGCCGTGCTCTCGACGCTCGAGCGGACGATCGCCGAGCGCGCGGACGCGCGGCTCGACGGCTCCTACACGGCGCAGCTGCTCGCGGAGCCGTCGCGGATCGGCGAGAAGGTCCGCGAGGAGGCCGAGGAGGTGGCCAGGGCGGCCGGCGAGGAGTCAGACGAGCGGGTCGCAGAGGAGGCGGCGGACGTGCTCTACCACCTCTCGGTGCTGCTCGCGGCGCGTGGCCTCAGCCTCGCCGATGCGGAGCGGGTCCTCGATGAGCGTCGTCGCTGAGGCCGGGCTGACACCGTCCCTGGAGGAGGTGCGGGCGCTCTCGTCCGGTCACGACCTGGTGCCCGTCTACGAGACCGTGATCTCCGACACCGAGACCCCGGTTTCGGCCTTTCTGAAGCTCCGGGACGGCGGGCCCGCATTCCTGCTCGAATCAGCCGAGCACGGGCGGGTCGGGCGCTATTCGTTCATCGGCGTGCGGCCGCGACACGTGATCCGCTGGTCTTCAGGGGATCCGGGCGATCCCTACGCGCTCGTGCAGGCGGAGCTCGACCGCGCGCGCGCGCCGCGAATGCCCGACCTCGACCTTCCCTTCGCGGGGGGCGCGGTCGGAATGTTCGCCTATGACCTGGTTCGCACCGTCGAGCCGCTCGGCGCCCCCAACCCCGACCCGCTCGGCCTGCCGGACCTGGCCCTGATGCTCACCGACGTGCTCGTCGCGTTCGACCACCTGAGGCGCACGATCACGATCCTCGCCAACGTGGCGGCCGGCGAGGAGGACCTGGAGGCCGCCTACACGGCGGCGGCGGAGAAGATCGCGGCGGTGAGGCGGCGGCTCGACGGGCCGCTGCCCCGCCCGTCCGGTGCCCACAAGCCCGGACGGGCGGCATCCGATCCCCCCGTCTTCGAGTCGAACATGCCGCGCGAGCGCTTCGAGGCGATCGTCGCCCGGATCGTCGAGTACATCCGCGCGGGCGACGCCTACCAGGTGGTTCCGTCCCAGCGCTGGTCGGCTGCGGTGCCGGTCAGCGCCTTCTCCATCTACCGCGGCCTGCGGGCCGTCAACCCGAGCCCGTATATGTACTTCCTCGACTTCGGCGACTTCGAGATCGCGGGCGCCTCGCCCGAGCCGCTGATCACGGTCAGCGGCCGGCGAGTGGCGACGCGGCCGATCGCCGGGACCAGGCCGCGGGGCGGGAGCGTCGAGGAGGACGCCAGGATCGCCGACGAGCTGCTGGCTGATCCGAAGGAGCGCGCCGAGCACGTGATGCTGGTCGACCTCGGGCGCAACGACCTCGGGAGGGTGTGTTCCTACGGCTCGGTCTGCGTCGAGGACTTCATGGTCGTCGAGAACTACAGCCACGTGATGCACATCGTCTCGAACGTCGTCGGCACGCTGCGCCCCGAGGTCGGCGCGCTCGACGCGCTGCGATCGGTGCTCCCGGCCGGGACGCTGAGCGGGGCGCCGAAGGTGCGCGCGATGCAGATCATCGACGAGCTCGAGCCCGTCAAGCGGGGCGGGTACGGGGGCGCGATCGGCTGGGCCGGCTACACGGGCGACCTCGACACCTGCATCCACATCCGCACGGTCGTGGTCAAGGACGGCGTCGCGCACGTGCAGGCGGGCGGCGGAACCGTGGCGGACGCCAGGCCCGACTACGAGTACGAGGAGTCGGTCGCCAAGTCGCGCGCCGTGCTGGCCGCGATCGAGCTCGCGATCGCGCAGCCGGACTGGGACTGAGCGTTAGCATCCGCGACGATGCGCAGGACCATCCTCATCGTCGCGCTGCTCGCGGGGCTGCTCGTCCCCGCCTCGGCGCAGGCCGCCACGCAGACGGCCAGCCGCGGCGGCGTCGTCGCGACGATCACCTATCACGGCCGCTACCCGCTGATCAAGGGCCTGCGGATCAAGATCACCGTGGGCGGCAAGCTCGGCTACGAGCAGGCTGTCGACATCAAGAACTGCACGCCGTACTGTGCGCCGGCCGACCTGCGGGGCGGCTCGGTGAAGATCCTCGACCTCGAGGGGGACGGCCGGCTCGAGGTGGTCCTCGAGGCGACCAGCGCAGGCGCCCACTGCTGCTTCTACGACCAGGTCTACACGCCGGGGGCGGGCGGCGGATACTCGGTCACGACGCGGGACTTCGCGAACTCGGGGGCGGCGCTGAGGGACCTGAGCCACGATCGGCGGACGGAGTTCGTGACCGCCGACAACGCGTTCGCCTACGAGTTCGCCGACTACGCCGAGTCCGGGATGCCGATCGAGATCCTCCGCTTCACCGGCGGCGGTGACGTGGCGGGCCGGTTCGTCGACGTCACACGCCACTACCCGGCGCTGATCCGCCGCGACGCGCGGCAGTGGTGGAAGGCCTACGAGTACGACAGGTACTCGGGGCGGCGGGGGCTGATCGCGGCGTGGGCGGCCGACGAGTACAACCTCGGGCGCCGAGCAGCGGCGAACCGGACCCTGAGCCGCGAGGTGCGCGCCCACCACATCAGCGCTCACTTCGCCAAGCGGCTGCGCGCGTTCCTGAAGCGCCAGGGCTACGCTCGCTGACCGCGAGGGCGGCCGACGTTCGAGGCGCATCGTGCGCGTACTGGTCATCGACAACTACGACAGCTTCACGTACAACCTGGTCCAGTACCTGGGGGAGATCATGGGGCCGGCGGCCGACGTGGAGGTCGTTCGCAACGACCACGCGACCGTCGAGCAACTGCTGGTGCGGGGCTACGAGCGCGTGATCGTCTCGCCCGGCCCCTGCACCCCGGATCAGGCGGGCATCTCCCTGGAGGCGGTGCGCCGCTTCCCGGCCGCGCGGGTCGCCACGCTCGGCGTGTGCCTCGGCCATCAGGCGCTCGTGCAGGCGTGGGGCGGGAAGGTCGTCCAGGGAGAACCGGTACACGGCAAGACGACGAGGATCGAGCACGACGGCCGGACGATCTTCACGGGGCTTGCGCAGGGGCTCGAGGTGGGCCGCTACCACTCGCTGGTCGTCGATCCCCAGCTGCCCGGCTGCCTCGAGCAGAGCGCGCGGGGGGCGGGGGTGGTGATGGCGGTCCGCCACCGCGAGCTGCCCGCCGAGGGCGTCCAGTTCCACCCCGAGTCGGTGCTGACCCAGTCGGGTCGCGAGCTGCTCTCGAACTTCCTGGCGGGCGGAGGGTCGCTGAATTGAGTGCGCTGCTGACGCAGTCGATCGAGGCGCTGATCGCGGGGCGCGATCTGAGCGCCGACGAGGCGCAGGCCGCGCTCGGGGAGATCATGTCCGGCCAGGCGAACGAGGTGCAGGTGGGAGCATTCCTCGTCGCGCTGCGGAGCAAGGGGGAGACCGTCGAGGAGCTCGCGGGGCTGGCCCGCACGATGCGCTCGCTGGCCGCGCCGGTCACAGCGCGCGACCACGACCTGCTCGACACCGCCGGGACCGGCGGCGGGCGCCCGACGTTCAACGTCTCGACGACCGCGGCGCTGATCGCGGCGGGGGCCGGCTGCGCCGTTGCCAAGCACGGCAACCGCTCCGCCACCAGCCTGTCGGGGTCGGCCGACCTGCTCGAGGCGCTCGGCGCGCGCATCGATCTCGACCCGGGCGCGGTCGGGCACTGCATCGACGCGGTCGGCTTCGGGTTCATGTTCGCCCCGGCTCATCATCCGGCGATGCGCTACGTCGTGCCCGTGCGCCGCCAGCTGGCGATCCGCACCGTCTTCAACTTCCTCGGGCCGCTGACCAATCCGGCCGGCGCGACCCGGCAGCTGCTCGGCGTCGCCGACCCGGACAACCTGCCGAAGCTGGCCGGCGCGCTCGCGCTGCTGGGCACGCGGCACGCGCTGCTCGTGTGTGGCACCGACGGGCTCGACGAGCTCAGCATCTCGGCGCCGACCCGGGTGATCGAGGTGATCGACGGGGCGCCTCGCGAGTACCTGGTCGAGCCCGAGGACGTCGGGCTCCGTAGGCATCCCGGTGACTCCGTCCCGGGCGGCGATCCGGCCCGGAACGCCGAGATCACGCGTTCGATCCTGGCCGGCGAGCCGGGCGCGGCGCGCGACATGGCGGTGCTCAACGCGGGCGCGGCGATCTACGCCGCCGGGCGGGCGGACGCGCTCGCCGCCGGCGTCCGGCGGGCCGAGGAGGCGATCGACTCGGGCGCTGCGGCGGACAAGCTAGAGGCGTTCGTGGCGCACAGCCAGGAGTTCGCCGCCGCCAGCACGACGACGCCGCTGTGAGCGTTCTCGCCGACATCGTCGCCACGACCCGGGAGGCGGTGGCCGCGCGGAAGGAGGCGGTGCCGGTCGCCGAGCTGGCGCGGGCCGGGGCTCACCGGGCGAGCCTCGGCGACCGTCGCTCGCTCGCGGGCGCGCTGTCGTCGGAGGGCCTGTCCGTGATCGCCGAGCACAAGCGGAGCTCGCCGTCGGCCGGCGTGATCCGGGAGGGGGTCTCGCTCCAGGATGTGGTGGGCGCCTACGAGCGTGCCGGCGCCGCCGCGCTGTCGGTGCTGACCGAGGAGACGCGGTTCGGGGGGGATTTGGATGACCTGCGCGCGGCCCGGGAGGCGAGCGGACTGCCGATCCTCCGCAAGGACTTCGTCGTCGACGACTACCAGCTGCACGAGGCGCTCGCGGCGGGCGCCGACGCCGTGCTGTTGATCGTTGCGGCTCTGGCGCACGACGAGCTGGCCGAGCTCCACGACCTGGCCGGCAAGCTCGAGCTCGATGCGGTCGTCGAGGTCCACGACGCGCGCGAGCTGGCGGTGGCGACCGACGTGCTCGGTGGCGGCGGGGCCGGGATCATCGGGATCAACAACCGGGACCTGGCCACGCTCGAGGTCGACACGCGCAGGACGTTCGAGCTGCTCGGTCAGGTGCCCGAAGGAGCGCTCGTCGTCGCCGAATCCGGCTTCAGCCAACGCTCCGAGCTGCAGGAGCTCGCCGACGCGGGGGTGGACGCCGTGCTCGTCGGCGAGGCGCTGATGCGCGCGGCGGACATCGAGGCCGCGTGCCGGTCGCTGACCGGGGTGGTGGCCGCGGGTCGCGGGTAGCGGGCCGGTCCGGGCCGGGCGGCCCGTGCGGGCGTCGCGGGCGACGAGGTCGCGCCGCCGCGCCGCCGCCGCTTGCCGGACCTGCTCAGACGGACAATCCGCGCCTCGTCCCGGTGGATTGTCTGCCTGGACATGATTTTCATGCGCTGGCGGACAAATCGGCGCCCCGGGGGACCGATTTGACCATCTGAACAGGTCCTGAAGGCGCCCGTGCGCGTCATAAAGAAAACCGGTCGACTGCCGATTACGCGCGTATGGGCGCGACGACGCGGCCCCGGGAGCACCCCCGGACGATCGGCTGGCCCGGCACCGTCGCGCTGGCGATGGGAGGCTCCAACCAGAGCCTGTTCCTGATCGGCGCGCTGCTCGCGGCGCAGGGAACGGCCGCTGTGCCGCTGCTGATCGTCGGGCTGCTGCTCAGCTGGGCCGCGCTTCCCGGCTGGACCGAGCTGATCCTGATGTGGCCCGAGCGCGTCGGCGGGATCGCCGCCACCTGCGCCGAGGCGTTCCGGCCCTACTCGCCCGTCCTCGCCAACCTGACCGGCGTCTGCTACTGGTGGGGCTGGATCCCGACCTGCGGCCTGACCGCGATCCTCTCGGCCGACGCGCTGCACGCCTGGTACCTGCCCCGCGTGCCGGTCCACGTGCTGGCCGCCGCGATCGTCGCCGTTTTCATGCTGGTCAACCTGACCGGGATCAAGCGCACGAGCCGGATCGCGATCCCGATCGCCGCCGCCTCAGCGACGCTCGCGGCCGCCGCCGCGGTCATCCCCGTCCTGTTCGGCACCGTCGACTGGCACCGCGCGCTCTCGTTCCACCTGCGCACCCCGTTCCACGGCGCCTTCGGGATGCTGACGAGCGCGATGGCCGGCCTCTACCTGGTCGGCTTCGCCGCGCCGGCCTTCGAGGCGGCGGCCTGCCACGTCGGCGAGACGCGCAACCCGTTCAAGAACGTCCCGCGCGCGATGTTCGGCGCCGCGGGCATGGCAACGATCTACTTCGTCGTGCTGCCGGTCGTCTGGCTGGGCGTGTTCGGCTCGGCGCCGCTCGAGGGCTCGCTGGCCGTGCACCTCGGACCCGCCTTCGCGCCGCTCCTCGGCGGCCTCGCCAAGGCCGCGGCCGTGTGGTTCGTGGTCCTGAACATGTTCCACGGCACGCTCCAGCCGCTGGCCGGATCCTCGCGGACGCTCTCCCAGCTCGCCGAGGACGGCCTGCTGCCACGGTCCTGGACGCGGCGCAACCGCTTCGACGTCCCGTGGGTCACGACCGTGCTCACGGCTGCCGTCGCGATCGTCTTCCTCCAGTCGGGCGACCCCACGTGGATCATCGCGGCGGCCAACCTCGCCTACCTGATCGGGATCGCGATGCCGAGCGTGGCGGTCTGGCTGCTGCGCCGCAACGAGCCCGACCGGCGCCGGCCGTACCGCGCGCCGCGTGGCACGGTCACGCTCGGGCTCATCGCCGCCGGCGCGTGGCTGCTGTCGACGCTGCTCGGCTTCGAGCAGTTCGGACTGCCCACGGTGATGGTGTCGCTCGCCCTCTGCTATGCCGGCTCTGGGCTCTACGCATGGCGGCGCTGGCAGGACCGCCGCGGGCAGCCGCGGCCGACCGGTCGCTGGTCGCTTCACCTGAAGCTGACGGTTGCGATGATCGCGGTCATCGGTCTCGACGGCGGCGGCTACCTGACCGCGATCCTCCACGTCGGGACCCACGACCGCATCCTCGTCGCGATCCTCAAGGACATCTTCGTCGGGGTGGCGCTGCTCACGATCAACGTCGGGCTGGTCATCCCCGGGACGATCTCCAACACGATCGGCGCGATCGCCACGACCGCTCGGCGGCTCGCGGACGGCACTCTGGCCGAGCTCACCGCCGCCATGCAGGCGCTCAGCCGCGGCGACCTAGACGCCGCTCACGCCGAGGCGGTAGTCGAGCCTCTCGCCGTTCGCTCGCACGACGAGCTGGGGGAGATGGCCGCCTCGTTCAACCGCATGCAGAACGAGATCGTGCGGGCGACGCTCGCCCTCGGGACCGCTCGCGAGGAGCTGCGCTCCGCCAACCGCTCGCTGGCCCGCACCGCGATCCGCCAGGCCGCCGTTGCCCGGCTCGGCCTGCGCGCCCTCGAGATGCACAACCTCGACCACGTCATGGAGGAGATCCTCACCACGGCCTGCGACGTCCTCGACGCCCACAGCGCCGTCCTCTACGAGTACGGCGAGGCGCCCGAGGACGTCAAGGTGCGCGCGGCCGGTGGGCTGCTCCGTCATGCCACGCACGAGAGCCTGCCCGGCCCGATCGCCGCGCGCCTGCGGCTCGAGACGGGCCACGACCTCGTCGTCAGCGACTGGAAGCGCTCGCAGTTCCCAGCGCCGCCGATTCTCGAGGAGGCGGCGGTGCGCGCGACCCTCGCCGTCGCGATCGCCGAGAGCGACCGGATCTTCGGGGCGCTGTCGGTCAACTTCGACACCCCTCGCCTGTTCGCCTCAGACGAGCGCGACACGATCCGCGTGATCGCCAACCTGCTCGCTAACGCCACCGAGCGCGAGCGTTCCGCTGAGCAGATGCGCCACCGCGCCCTGCACGACCCGCTCACCGGCCTGCCCAACCGGACGCTGTTCGTCGATCGCCTGTCTCGCGCGCTCGTCCAGTGCACGCGGCGCAGGCGCGCCGTCGGGGTCCTGTTCCTGGACATGGACTACTTCAAGTACGTCAACGACTCGCTCGGCCATTCGGTCGGCGACGAGCTGCTGCGGGCGATCGCGATGCGGCTCGAGGACTCCGTGCGGGCGGGTGACACGGTCGCGCGGTTCGGCGGCGACGAGTTCCTCGTCATCTGCGAGGACATCATCGACCCGGACGAGGTGCGCGAGGTCGCCCACCGCATCATCGACGCGCTCCGCGAGCCGTTCACGCTGGCCGGATCCCAGCACGTGCTCTCCACCTCGATCGGGATCGCGATCGCGCACGACCCGCGGCGCGGGCCCGATGACCTGATCAGGGAGGCCGACGCCGCGATGTACCGCGCCAAGGAGGACGGCCGGGACCGCTTCGAGGTCTACGACGAGGTGATGAGGGCGCGGGCGACTCGGCGTCTCGGCATCGAGAGCGAGCTGCGCTCGGCGCTCGAGCACGACGAGCTCGCGCTCGCCTACCAGCCGGTGATGTCGCTGAACGACGGCAGCGTGCAGGGGGTCGAGGCGCTCGTGCGCTGGCGCCACCCCGACCAGGGCCTCCTTCTCCCCGGCGAGTTCATCCCCGTCGCCGAGCAGTCCGGGATGATCCGTGCGCTCGGCGAGTGGGTCCTGCGCGAGGCAGCGCGCCAGGCCGCGCAGTGGCACCGCCGGTTCCCGGACCGCGTGCTGCCCGTGGCGGTCAACCTGAGCGCGCGCCAGGTCACCCACGATTCGCTGCCGCCGCTGCTCGACGAGGTGCTCCGGGAGTCCGGGATCGACCCGCCGCTCCTGCAACTGGAGATCACCGAGTCGGTCCTGATGGACCCGAGTGACTCCAACATCGGCCGCCTGGCCGCGCTGAAGGACCGGGGCGTCACGATCGTGCTCGACGATTTCGGCACCGGCTACTCGTCGCTGGCCTACGTCAAGCGCTTCCCGATCGACACGCTGAAGATCGACCAGGCCTTCGTGCGGGACCTCGGCGTCGCCACCGGCTCCGAGGAGGAGTCGATCGTCGAGGCGATCATCGCGATGGCCCAGGGACTGCGGGTCGGCGTGATCGCCGAGGGCGTCGAGACGCTCGAGCAGGCCGAGCGGCTGGCGGCGCTCGGATGCACCCACGCCCAGGGCTACCTGTTCTCGCGCGCCGTGACGGCAGCCGAGATCGACCGGATGATCGAGCTCCCGCCGGCCTGCCCGCTGCCGTGGGCTTCCGGGGCCGCGATGTACGGCGCGGCGCCTACGATGTGGGGGTGACTCCGACCGCTCCCCGGATCAAGTTCTGCGGCATCACGCGCGTCGAGGACGCCACGCACGCTGCGTCGCTCGGGGCGTGGGCGATCGGGATGATCCTCTGGCCCGGCTCGGTCCGCGCGATCGATGTCGATGCCGCGAGCGGGGTGGCCGCCGCCGTGCGCCGGCGCGTCGAGGTGGCCGGCGTGTTCGTCAACCCGGGCCTCGACGAGGTCGTCGCCAGCGCGGAGGCGATCGGCCTCACGACCGTGCAGCTGCACGGCCAGGAGGGACCGGCGTTCTGCGCCGAGGTCGCGCGGCGCACCGGCTGCCGCGTGATCAAGGCGGTCCGCGTGCACAGCGGCGCGGACATCCAGGCGCTGAGCGTCTTTCACACCGACTTCCATCTTCTCGACAGCTACGTGCCCGGCCTGCACGGCGGGACCGGCGAGACCTTCAACTGGTCGCTGGCTGCCGCCCACGGCGGCTCGGTGCCGGTGATCCTGAGCGGCGGCCTGACTGCGTCCAACGTGGGCGAGGCGATCGCCGCGGTGCGGCCACACGCGGTCGACGTGGCCAGTGGCGTCGAGCGCGCGCCTGGGATCAAGGACCCCGAGCTGATGAGCGCCTTTGCGGCCGCCGTCGCCGACAGCGTCGCACCGGTCGCCGCGCCGTGAGCGCGGTCGAGCATCGTTTCGGCCCCTACGGGGGCCAGTATGTGCCAGAGACGCTGATGCCCGCGCTGAGCGAGCTCGAGCAGGCGTGGGTGGTGGCGGCGGCGGACTTGCAATACCGCCGCCGCCTCGCTGCGCTGCTGCGGGACTACGTCGGGCGCCCGTCGCCGCTGTATCTGGCCGAGCGGCTCAGCGAGGTGGCAGGACGCGGTGGGGGTGGCAGGCGGGAGATCTATCTCAAGCGCGAGGACCTCAACCACACGGGGGCTCACAAGATCAACAACGCGCTCGGCCAGGCGCTCCTCGCCCAGCGGATGGGCAAGGCGCGGATCATCGCCGAGACCGGGGCCGGTCAGCACGGGGTCGCGACCGCCACGGCGTGCGCGCTGCTCGGACTCGAATGCGTGGTCTACATGGGCACCGAGGACATGCGCCGCCAGCTTCCGAACGTGCAGCGGATGAGGTTGCTGGGCGCGTCCGTGGTCGGCGTCGACGCGGGCGCGCGCACGCTCAAGGAGGCCGTCTCGGCGGCGATCCGCGACTGGGTCACGAACGTCGCGGACTCCCACTACATCATCGGCTCCTGCGTCGGGCCGGCGCCGTACCCGGCGATGGTGCGCGATCTGCAGCGGGTGATCGGAGACGAGGCGCGGGCGCAGGTCCTTGAGCAGGCGGGCCGGTTGCCCTCGCGGGTGATCGCCTGCGTCGGCGGGGGCTCGAACTCGATCGGGATGTTCGCCGGGTTCATGGAGGACTCGGATGTGGCGCTCGTCGGCGTCGAGGCGGCCGGAGAGGGGATCGACAGCGGACGTCACGGCGCGCCGCTGACCGCGGGCGGGCTCCCCGGCGTGCTGCACGGCTCGTTCTCGGCGCTGATGCAGGACGAGGACGGCCAGATCCTCGAGGCCCACTCGATCTCGGCAGGCCTCGATTACCCCGGCAGCGGCCCCGAGCACGCGTGGCTGCGCGACCAGGGCCGCGCGCGCTATGTCGCGGTTTCGGACGACGAGGCGCTCGACGCCTTCGTGCGGGTGGCGCGGCTCGAGGGGATCATCCCGGCGCTCGAGAGCGCCCATGCGCTTGCCTGGGCGCTCGGCTCGGACGCCTCGGGGCCGGACAGCGAGCTCGATCTGATCTGCCTGTCGGGCCGGGGCGACAAGGACCTCGCAGAGGTCCTCGAGCGGCTCGACCTCGGCGACTCCCGGTGACCGGTGCGGAGCGGATCGCCGGCGCGTTCGCCTCGGCGCGCGCCGAGGGCCGGCGTGCCGCGCTGATGCCCTACCTGATGGGCGGATACCCGACGCTCGAGCAGTCGCGCGAGGTGATCGGCCGGTACGTCGAGGGAGGCGCCGACGTGATCGAGCTCGGGATCCCGTTCTCCGACCCGCTCGCCGACGGGCCGGTGATCCACGCCGCCGGCGTCGAGGCGCTCCGAGCCGGGATCCACGTCGAGGACGCGCTCGGCGTGGCCGGGGCGGTCGCACGCGAAGTCCCGGTCGTCGTCATGTGCTACGCGAACCCGATCTTCGCCCGAGGGCTCGAGCGCTTCGTCGACATGCTCGTCCGCGCGGGCGCGAGCGGGCTGATCGTCCCCGACCTGCCGCTCGAGGAGGCGCCGGCCGCGGCAGACGCGTGCGATGCGGCGGGGGTCGCGCTGGTGCCGCTCGTCGCGCCGACGACGCCCGACTCGCGGCTGCACGAGATCGCGGCTCGCGCGCGCGGTTTCCTCTACACGGTGTCCGTGACGGGCACCACCGGGGAACGGGCCGAGCTCGACGGGGGCCTGGCGGGCGTGGTGGCGCGGGCGCGCGCTGCGACGGACGTTCCGGTCGCGGTCGGCTTCGGGATCGGCACTCCGGATCAGGCCGTCGCGGCCGCTGAGGCGGGGGCGGACGGCGTGATCGTCGGCTCGCGACTGGTGCGGGCGGCCGGCGAGGACGTGAGCGGCGTGCGCGCGCTGGTGGCCTCCTTCGCGGCCGCTCTGCGCGAGGATCCGGCGACTCTGCCGGAGCCTCCGGTCGGTTAGGATTGCCCCCCGATGGGCCTGATCCTGACCGCTACCGCCGGCCTCGTCCTGTGGATCGTCCTCTGGGCTCTCGCCATCTCCGGGTTCGACGGCATCCTGATCGCGATCGCGATGGTGCTGGTCGTGATCGGCCTGCGCAACGTCGTCCCGCACCTGATCCGCCGGCGAGACACGTAGTGCGGCCGGGCCTGGCCGTCGCCGCGATGGCGTCGGCTGCGGTGGTGGCGGGCTGCAGCACGACTGCCACATCGACCACGTCGGTGACGGCCAAGGGGCGCACGCTCGCGATCTACCTGAGTGGGCCGCCGGCCGGGTCCCATGATCTCGCGGCCAGGCAGGTGTTCGAGGCCGAGCAGCTCGCGTGCTCGCAGTCGGCGCAGCTCTACCACGGCAGCGCGTTCTCGCTGAGGTGCGTCTCGGTGCAGCGCGGCGAGCTGTCGGCCAACGCGCGGGCAGCGATCCAGAACACGAGCTCGATCGCCTACGTCGGGGAAATCGAGCCGGGCGCCTCCGAGCAGACCGTCGGGATCACCAACGCGCTCGATCTCCTCCAGGTCAGCCCGACCGACACCGCCGTCGAGCTGACCCATTCCGTCTCGGCCGTGCCCGGCTCGCCCGGGCGCTACTACGAGTCGCCGGGGGCGTACGGGCGGACGTTCGCGCGGATCGCTCCGACTAGCTCCCAGGAGGCCGCCGCGCAGGTGACGTTCATGAAGAGCCTGGGGGTGCGGTCGCTCGCGATCGGCAACGACGCAAGCGACTACGGCCGGACGATCGCGCAGGCCGTCCGGCGGGAGGCGTCCGGCGAAGGGATCGCGGGCGCGGGGAGCCCAGCCTCAGCCGATGCAGGCTTCTACGGCGGCACCTCGGCCACGGCGGCGGCGGCGTTCGTGAAGACCCTCGGCGCCGGCGCAAAGGTGTTCCTGCCCTCGGCGCTGTACGGATCGGCGACCGGGCTGGGGCGAAGCTCGGGCGTTTACGTGGCGATGCCGGGGGTGCCCCGCAGCGCCTCGGAGCGGAACTTCGAGCGCGCGTTCCGCGCCCGCTTCGGCGTCCAGCCGCTGCACGCGGCGGTGTTCGGCTACGTGGCCGTGGCCGCGGTCATGCACGTCCTGCAGGAAGCCGGCCGCAAGGCGAATGACCGATCGGTCGTCGTTCGCGACTTCCATCGGCTGAACGGCCTGGCGTCCGCGGTCGGCGCGCTGTCGATCGACAAGGCGGGCGACTCGAGCCTCGGCCCGAGCGCGTTCGTGTTCAGCGAGGTGAGGCGCGGTCAGCTGGGGCTCGTCGTCCCGCGAAGGTAGCCGGCGGATGCCGCGCGGGCGCGCCGGCGCGAGCTGCCTGCCGGCCGCGATCGCCTGCTGCCTCGCGCTCGGCGCGTGCGGCGGGGCCCACGGCCACCACCACACGGCCGTCCGCGCCCGGCCCGGGCCGCCGAAGCCGCAGATCCTCGACATCTACTCGAGCCTCCCGCTCGTGGGCCCCGCCGCGGCCGAGGGGGTCGCGTTGTCGGATGGGATGCGCCTGGCGTTGAGCGAGTCGAACGGCCGCGCCGGGCAGTTCGTGATCCGCTACCGGCCGCTCGACGACGCCCGGCGCCGCCACGGCGCGTGGGACGCGAGCGCGACCGCCGCCAATGCGCGGCGCGCGGTGACCGACCCGAGCACCGTCTTCTATCTCGGCGACGCCGACTCCGCGGCGACCCAGGTCTCGCTGCCGCTCCTCAACGCGGCCGGCATCCCGCAGCTGAGCCCGGCGAGCACCTATGTCGGGCTCACCGAGCGGGTCCCGGGGGTGAGCGGCCCGAACGAGCCGAGCCGCTTCTACCCGTCCGGACTGCGCACGTTCGCGCGCGTGATTCCCAACGACGCCGTGCAGGCGGCGGCCGGGCTGATGGCACTGCACGAGGCCGGCTGCAGCCGGCTGGCGATCGCCAGGACGGGCGCGCCGGGAGGCTACGGTGCCGGCCTCGCCCAGCTGATCTCGCTTCAGCGCAGCGACTACGGGATGACGATCGTCTCCGACGCCGGCGTCAGCGCCAAGGCGACGAACCTCCGGCTGTACGCCGCGACGCTCCGCGCCCGGGGGGCGGGCTGCGTCGCGATCATGGGCAGCGACCACGCGAGCGCCGTGGCTCTCGCCGACGCCGTCCACGTCGTGCTGCCCGCTGCGAAGATCCTCGCGCCGGATCGCCTGTGCGACCGGGCGTGGACGGACTTCCGGGCCGGCGGCGTCGAGCCGGTCGTCGACCCGGTCCTGATCTGCACCGCGCCCTACGCGGCGTTCAGCGCCTATCCGGGTGGCTCCCGTTTCCTGGCCGGATGGCGCGGGCTGTACGGAGCCGCCCTGCCGCCCGGCCCGTACGCGATCTACGGCTATGTCGCGATGCGGATCGCGCTCGACACGATCGCCCAGCTCGGCCGCAGCGGGGACGATCGCGACGCGCTCATCCGGGCGATCTTCTCGGGGCGTGTTCGGGACACGGTCCTCGGGCAGCTCGCGTTCGACCGCGAGGGCGACACCGACCTGCGCTCCTACGGGCTCTACCGGGTCGGCGCGGACGGAGAGCCCCAGTTCGCCCGGCTCCTCGTGCCGCCGCGGGTCTACGCCGGCGCACCCAGCTGACGCGGCGGCGCACCACGCGGCGGCGCACCCAGCTGACGCGGCGGCGCACCAGCTGACGCGGGGGCGCACCACGCGGCCGGCGCACACCTGACGCGGCGGTTAGGTTTGGGTTAGGTCAGGCCCAGCTGCATCGAACAAGTGCCGCTCGAGCTTGCCTCGCGTCTGCGCCCCGAACTAGGCTGGCAAGCCAGCACCGACAATGCTTGGGGTTCAACCAGGAGGAGGAGCATGCGTATTCGCGCCACAGCGGCAACCGTCTGCGCGGTTGCCGGATGCGCTGCCGTAATCGCCGCCTGCGGCAGCAGCAACAACAAGACGTCCAGCTCGGGCGGAGGCTCTTCGTCGAGCGGCTCGAACGTCGTCGACATCTACTCGAGCCTTCCGCTTCAGGGCGCCTCGTCGGCCCAGACCGGGCCGCTCGTCAACGGCATCAAGCTGGCTCTCAGCCAGGCCGGCGGCAAGGCGGGCAAGTTCAAGGTCAACTACCAGTCGCTCGACGACTCGACCGCCGCGGCGGGCGAGTGGGACCCGACGACGACGGCGGCCAACGCCCGCAAGGCGGCCAGCGACCCGAAGACCGTCTACTACATCGGCGAGTTCAACTCGGGGGCCAGCGAGGTCTCGATCCCGATCCTGAACGGGGCCGGCATCCCGCAGGTCAGCCCGGCGAACACCTACGTCGGCCTGACCGAGAGCATCAAGGGAGCGAGCGCCCCGGGCGAGCCCCAGAAGTACTACCCCTCGGGTAAGCGCACGTACCTGCGGATCGTCCCCGCCGACAACATCCAGGCGGCGGCTGACCTGCTCGCGCTCAAGCAGGCAGGCTGCACGAAGGTCGCGGTGGCCAACGACAAGGAGGCATACGGGGCCGGCCTGGCGACGCTGCTGGAGGACGAGAAGGGCTTCTACGGGATCGACATCACCTCCAACACCGGGATCGACCCGAAGGCGCCGAACTTCCGCTCGTACGCCTCGACGATCGCCGGACAGGGCGCGAACTGCTTCGAGTTCGCGGGCATCGTGTCCAACGGCGGCGTTCAGATCACCAAGGACGTGCATGCGGCGCTGCCGCACGCCAAGATCCTCGGCCCCGACGGCATGTGCACGAGCTCGTGGACGAATGCCAAGGACGGCGGCGTGCCGGCCAGCATCGACCCGTTCCTGCTGTGCACGGTCGCCACGCTGGACCTCGCCGCCTACCCGGGTGGCAAGGACTTCCTGGCCGCCTACAAGAAGGCGTACGGGAACGGCCAGCCCGACCCGTACGCGATCTACGGCTACGAGGCGATGAAGCTCGGCCTCGACACGATCGCGAGCCTCGGCTCGAAGGGCAACGACAAGGCCGCGGTTCTCCAGGCGCTGTTCAACACGAAGTCGCGCAACTCGGTGCTCGGCACCTATGGCTTCGACTCCAACGGCGACACGACGCTGAAGTCCTACGGCCTCTACAAGGTCGGACCGAACGGCGACCCGCTGTTCGAGAAGACGCTGACGCCGACCAAGGTTCTGACGGCGTCCTGAGATCGATGTAGGTTGGAGGGGGCGCCCCGAGGATCGGGGCGCCCCCTTCGAGCCCGTACGCGCAAGCAGTGTCCGCGATCACAGCGAGAACGTCCATCCGGGCCAGTGCCGAGCGCCCGCTTGCCCTGCTGCGCCGCTACGTCGGCCGGTGGGGGCTGTACGTCGCCCTTGCCGCCCTGCCCGTCTACTACGGCGTCCACGACCTGAGCCACGGCTACGCCGTCGGCGTCGCGCACGGGCAACCGCTGATGCGCCACGACCTCTCCCAGCTCGGCTTCAACCTCGTCGAGGGCATCTCCAACGGAGCCATCTGGGCCCTGATCGCGATGGGGTACACGCTCGTGTACGGGATCATCGAGCTGATCAACTTCGCCCACGGCGACGTGTTCACGATGGGCTCGTTCACCGCGGTGTCGTTCTGGGGCACGCTGGGCCTGACCATCGGCACGAGCACGCTTGGCCTGATCGGGGGGCTCGTCCTGACCCTGATCGTGGCGATGCTGGTGTGCGGCTCGCTCAACGTCCTGATCGAGCGGGTGGCTTACCGGCCGCTTCGCAACGCGCCCAAGCTGGCGCCGCTGATCACGGCGGTCGGCTTCTCGTTCATCCTCCAGAACGTCGGTCTGCTCTGGCAGGGCGGCTCTCCCGTCGGCGTCAGCGACCTGATCCAGGAGAACAACGCGGTCTTCCACATCTCGGGAGTGATCGTCCACCGTGCCGACGTGCTGGCGGTCGCCGTGATGGTCCCGCTCGTCGTCCTGCTCGCGTGGTTCATCACGAGCACCCGTCCCGGGCGGGCGATGCGCGCCACGGCTCAGGACCCCGAGGCGGCGCGGCTGATGGGCATCAACGTGAACCACACGATCTCGCTGACGTTCCTGATCGGGGGCATGCTCGCCGGAGCTGCCGGGCTCGTATACGCGCTCTACGAGACGACCGTCTGGTACTTCCAGGGCTTCGAGGCCGGCCTGATCGCGTTCACCGCGGCGGTGATGGGGGGCATCGGCAACGTCCGGGGAGCGGTCCTCGGCGGCCTGTTGATCGGCTGCATCCAGCAGCTGTCGGACTCCCGGCTCGGCCCGCAGTGGACCGAGGCCGTCGTGTTCGGATACCTGATCCTCGTCATGACGCTCCAGCCGCGCGGGCTGCTCGGGGAGGAGACGAGGGAGGCGGGATGAGCGAACTGCGCGCGCAGCTTCAGGAGTGGCGCGAGGCGATCGCCGCGCTGGTGCCGAGCTGGCTCGCCCGGCGGTGGTCGCGCTGGCTGGCGGGCGCGCTGATCGTGATCGGGATCGTGCTGCCGTTCTTCTTCGCTCCGGCGAGCGGCTTCCTGAACGCGACGATCATCGCGCTGGCCTACGTCGTGATGGCGCTCGGCCTGAACGTGGTCGTCGGCTTCGCCGGGCTGCTCGACCTCGGCTACGTGGCCTTCTACGCCTTCGGGGCCTACGCCGTCGGGTGGTTCGGCTCGGGCTTCTTCTTCAACGCCCACATCCACGTCCTCTCCTCAGCGCTCGGCACCGCGCCGGGGATCCACCTCAACTTCGTCCTGATCCTGCTGTGCGCGATCGGCATCACCTCGGTCGCGGGGACGATCATCGGCCTGCCGACGCTGCGGCTGCGGGGCGACTACATCGCGATCGTGACGCTCGCCTTCGGCGAGATCATCGGCGTCGTCGCCGTCAACGGCACGAGCATCCACCTCGGCGGCGGCGAGACCCTGACCGCCGGCAACCTGGGCATCTCGGCGCTCGACCTCCCGTACTTCCCGGGCATCGGCAACTTCACCCTGCTGGACCTGCGGCCGTGGTACTGGCTGATCTTCGTGATCGTGCTGATCGTCCTGTTCGTCAACCTGCGGCTGCGCGACTCGCGGATCGGGCGGGCCTGGATCGCGCTGCGCGAGGACGAGATCGCCGCGGTGTCGATGGGGATCCCGCTCGTCCGGACGAAGCTGATGGCCTATGCGATCGGCGCCGCGTTCGGTGGCATGTCCGGCGTGTTCCTCGGGGCCTACGCGACGACCGTGAACGCCAGCCAGTTCGCGTTCTCGTTCTCGATCTTCGTGCTCGCGATGATCATCGTCGGCGGCCTGGGCTCGATCTGGGGCGCCGTGCTCGGGGCGCTGCTGTTGTCCTACATCAACTACTACCTGATCCCCGACGTGCTGAACTCGCTCCCGCGGACGTTCGGCCTGAACTTCGACCTGACGCAGCTCTCGTTCGGGATCTTCGGCTTCCTGCTCGTGCTCGTGATGGTCCTGCGACCGCAGGGGCTGTTCCCCGAACGGCGGCGCCGGCTCGAGCTGACCGCGGAGATCGCCGCCGAGGACGCCCAGCTCGTCGAGGCGGGAACCCCCACGGCGGGTGCCGCGTGACCACCGTGGCGGAGGAGCTCGGCGGAGCGCTCGAGGCTCCCGCGCTGATGCGGGTCGAGCGCGTGACGAAGGAGTTCGGCGGCCTCGTCGCCGTCTCGGACGTCTCGGTCGATGTCCCCACCCGCTCGATCGTCTCGCTGATCGGGCCTAACGGCGCCGGCAAGACGACCCTCTTCAACATGCTGACGGGCCTGTACCGGCCCACGTCGGGGCGGATCGTGCTCGGCGAGCGCGACATCACCCGCGCGCGGCCGGACGTGATCACCGGCCTCGGGGTCGCCCGGACCTTCCAGAACATCCGCCTGTTCGGCGCGATGTCGGCGCTCGAGAACGTGATGATCGGCCATCACTCGCGGATGCGGGCCGGATTCGCCGGGTCGGTGCTGCGCACGCCGCGCGTGCGCCGGGAGGAGCGAGAGGTGCGCGAGCGCGCCCGCGAGCTGCTGGATTACGTCGGCGTGCGCCATGACGCCTTCGACCGGCTGGCCGTGCAGCTCTCCTACGGAGACCAGCGGCGGGTCGAGATCGCCAGGGCCCTGGCCGCCGAGCCTTCGCTCCTGCTGCTCGACGAGCCGACGGCGGGGATGAACCCGCAGGAGTCGGCGGCGCTCACCGGGTTCATGCGCCGTCTGCGCGACGAGCTGAACCTGACGATCCTCCTGATCGAGCACGACATGAAGGTGGTGATGGACGTCTCTGAGCGGATCACCGTCCTCGACCACGGAACGAAGATCGCCGAAGGCGCCCCCGCGGACGTGCGCGCCAGCGACCGGGTCATCGAGGCGTACCTCGGAAAGCAGGATTGACGGACGTGCCGCTCCTCGAGGTCAGCGACATCCACGCCCGCTACGGCCGCATAGAGGCGTTGAAGGGCGTGTCGCTGACCGTCGACGAGGGCGAGGTGGTGACACTGATCGGCTCAAACGGGGCCGGGAAGTCGACCACGCTGAGGGCCATCACCGGCCTCACCGCGGCCACCGCGGGCCGGATCTCGGTGGCCGGCCAGGACATCACGCGCGTGCCGGCTCACGAGATCGTCGACTTCGGCGTCGCGCTCTCGCCTGAGGGACGCCACTGCTTCCCGCGGATGACCGTCCGCGAGAACCTCGACCTCGGCGCTCACCGCCGTCGCGGGCCGCAGGTCGCCGAGGACATCGAGCGCGTGTTCGAGCTGTTCCCCCGCCTCAAGGAGCGCGCGCGGCAGAAGGCCGGCACGATGTCCGGCGGCGAGCAGCAGATGCTGGCGATCGGCCGGGCGATGATGGCGCGGCCGCGGCTGCTCCTCCTCGACGAGCCCTCGATGGGCATCGCGCCGATCCTCGTCCAGCGGATCTACGAGACGATCGTCGAGATCAATCGCAGCGGCGTGGCGATCCTGCTGGTCGAGCAGAACGCCAACTACGCGCTCGACATCTCCCGGCGCGGATACGTGCTCGAGACCGGCCGGGTGGTCCTCACCGACGACTCGGCACGGCTTCGCGACAACCCCGAGGTCCAGCGGGCCTACCTCGGAGCCTGACCCGATGATCCTCCTCGCCAAAGTGCCAAGCCGATGATCCTCCTCGCCAAAGTGCCAAGCCGATGATCCTCCTCGCCACGATCGGGCCCACGGGGCTCTACCTGTTGTTCGCCTGGCTCCTGTCGGCGGCGATCGGCGCCTGGGCGAGCGACCGCAAGGGGTATGGCGAGCGGGTCGGCTTGACCTTCGGCCTGCTGCTCACCGTCGTCGGGCTGCTGATCGTGCTGCTCGTGCTCCCGGGGCGCCCCGGGTCGGCCTGGAAGACCGAGGGTCCGGTGCCGCGTCGCAAGCGTCCGGGGTAGCGGGGCTGCGGCGACGTTGGCCTACATCGCCGCCGCGTCGGCTCAGGCGGCGTGTTGTGCGCGTGAGCGCGGTTTGGCGGCGTGGACCGCGGATCGCGCCGCGACCTGGGAGGCGATCCTCGCCACGACGGCCAGCGCCTGCCGGTTTATCTCCTCCCAGTCGAACCGGTCCACCTTGATCGCGCCCTCTGCGTCGAGCACTCGATCCTTGCGCCGATCCCGCTTCCAGGCCGATCGTGTGCTGTGCCAGTCGTAGCCATCGAACTCCACCACGTACGCAGCCTGCGGCCAGTAGAAGTCGGCCGAGAAGCCATGGAGCGCCGCCTGCATCACGGGCGCGGGGATGTGCCGGCAGCCCAGGATCATGCTCCGCAGGCGCTCCTCACCCTCCGATCGCGTGATGCTCGAGGGGCGGCGATGGGTGACGAGCTCGGCCAGCACCGGTGCGCCCCGCCGGCCCGCGCCGGCGCGCTGGAGGACCTCACGCACCTTGGTGCGGCTCACCCGCCGGGTGGCGAGGCCCTCGTCGAGGGCGAGCTCGAGCTCCCTTGGCTCCGCCACATCGGCGAAGTCGAGCAGGGCGCGCGCCGGGCTGGTCACCGGCAGACGATGCAATGTGGTGATGTCGGCGGCCGTCAGAGTGCGGCTGCGGTGCAGCCGGACTTCGGGGACGCCGCGCCCACGCTCGCCGTGGCGCACGATCACGTCGACGGGACCCGGTGTCCGGTGGGCGGGCGGAGACCCCACAGGACGATCGCCGACCGGAAGCCGAGCATCGCGCCGTCGCCCGCTGCCAGCAGCGCGGCTGCCTCTTCCCCGAGCTCCACGCCGGCCAGATGGCCGGCGGCGTACACGGCTCGGTGGACCCGGTGCAGCCGGCCGGATCGGACCCGCCGGTCGATCGAACTGGGCCGCAAGCCCGCGGCGAGCAGCTGCTCGCGCGACACGCGACCCTTCTGCAGCTCGGCGAGCTGGGCGATCCGCTCATCCGGGCCGCCGTGGACCTCGACGGCTCCCCACACCCGCTTCTGCCCGTCGCCACCTCCCCAAGCCCCCAGCACCCTCACGGGGCGTGGGGTTAGAGCCCCGATATGCGGGGGCGATTCCCCACGGCCCCGCTCGCCCCCCGGGCCGTGGGGAGCTGTTGACGATGGAGGGGGAGGAGGCCCGTCGCCGCGCTGCACACCCGGTAGAGCGCTCTGGACCGGGGAGTTCACCCCCGGCAGGGGGCGGCTCTCGCTAGCGCAACAGCTCCTGCTCGGCCGCCGCGAACCCCATCTCGGCGCCCGCTTCGGCCGTCCCGGAGGCCTTGGCCTCCTCAGCCACCGCGGCCGCGACCGCCGGCGCCACCTCGCGATTGAACACCGACGGCACGATGTAGTCCTCGCGCAGCTCGGACTCCGGCACGATCGACGCGATCGCCCGAGCCGCCGCGGTCTTCATCCGCTCGGTGATCTGCGTCGCGCGGACATCGAGGGCGCCGCGGAACACGCCCGGGAAGCACAGCACGTTGTTGATCTGGTTGGGATAGTCGCTGCGTCCGGTGGCGAGCACCCGCACGAGGCCCCGCGCCTCCTCGGGCGACACCTCGGGGGTCCGGGTTTGCCATCGCGAACACGATCGGATCGGCCGCCATCGCGCCCAGGGCGGAGGCCGGCATGACCGATGCCCCCGACAGCCCGATGAACAGGTCGGCGTCCTCGACGACGTCGGCGGGCCCGCCGGCCCGTGCCTCGGCGTTCGTCGTCTCCGCGAGCCAGCGCTTGATCGGGTGCATCGAGCCGTCCAGGTAGTCCGCCCGCTCTCGGTGCAGGGCTCCCCTCGAGTCACAGCCAACGATCCGGCCGCCCTGCACGCCGGCGGAGAGCAGGATGCGGATCACCGCGACGCCGGCGGCACCAATCCCGACGACGACGACCCGCAGATCCTCCAGGTCCTTCCCGATCAGCGCCACTGCGTTGAGCAGCGCCGCCAGCACGACCACGGCGGTCCCGTGCTGGTCGTCGTGGAACACGGGGATGTCGAGCTCGGCCTTCAGCCGGTCCTCGATCTCGAAGCAGCGCGGCGCCGAGATGTCCTCCAGGTTCACGCCGCCGAAGCCGGGCGCGATCGCCTTGACGACGCCGACGATCTCGTCGGGATCGCGAGTGTCCAGGCAGATCGGCACCGCATCGACGCCGCCGAACTCCTTGAACAGCATCGCCTTGCCCTCCATCACGGGCATCGCCGCGCGCGGTCCGATGTCGCCGAGCCCGAGGACCGCGGTGCCGTCGCTGACGACGGCGACGCTGTTGCGCTTGATCGTGTACTGGAAGGCCTTGTCCGCGTCCTCGTAGATCGCCTGGCAGACGCGCGCCACCCCCGGCGTGTAGGCCATCGAGAGGTCGGCGCGGTTGCGAAGGGGGCTCTTGTTGGCCATCTCGATCTTGCCGCCGAGGTGCATCAGCAGCGTCCGGTCGGTGAGGTCGAGCACGCGTGCCCCAGCGACCGCCTCGACTGCCGCGCGCACCGCGGGCCAGTCGGCCTCGTCCGCCGTCTCGACGGTGATGTCGCGGATCATCCGACCGCCCTCGACCTGGACGAGATCGACGGCTCCGATCGTCCCGCCGGCGGCCCCGATCGCGCTCGCGACCTTGCCGAGCATCCCGGGCACGTCGTCTATCTCCACCCTCAAGGTGAGCGAATATTGCGAGCTGGGGGTTCCGGCCATGGTCAGGGATCTCCGGGGCACTAGCCTGCCACAAGGAATGCCACGACGACCCGCCGACACGTGTCCGACGAGCTCTTCCTGATCGACGGCAACAGCCTGGCCTACCGGGCCTTCTTCGCGCTGCCCGAGTCGATCGCCACCTCGACCGGCGTCCCCACCAACGCGATCTTCGGGTTCGCCTCGATGCTCGTCAAGATCCTCACCGACTACGGCCCGAAGGCGACCGTCGTCGTATGGGACGCCGGGCACACCGGACGGAAGGACATTTATCCCGAGTACAAGGCCCAGCGCAGCTCGCGCCCCGACCTGCTCAAGGAGCAATGGCCGAGCTTCGAGCCGCTGGTCGAAGCGTTCGGATACAAGAACCTGCGCGTCGAGGGATACGAGGCCGACGACGTGATCGCCTCGATCGTCGAGAAGGCCCGGCGGGGCCGCGACGGCGCCGGATCCGGCGATCCGATCAACGTGATGGTCGTGACCGGCGACCGCGACGCCTACCAGCTCGTCGACGACCACACCCGGATCATGACCACCTCCCGGGGGATCACCGACACGCGCGTCTATGACCGCGATGGGGTGATCGACCGGTACGGCATCCCGCCCGAGCTGATCCCCGACTTCATCGGCCTGAAGGGCGACACCTCGGACAACATCCCCGGCGTCCCGGGGATCGGCGACAAGACGGCGTCCGAGCTGCTCCAGCGGTTCGGCTCGCTGGAAACAGTGCTGGCCAGCGTCGACGAGATCTCCGGCGCCAAGCGCAAGGAGAACCTGACCAACCACGCCGACGACGCTCGGATCTCCAAGCAGCTCGCGACGGCCAAGCGCGACATCCCGATCGACTTCGACCTCGGCGCCTACGTCTCCCAGCCTCCCGACCGCTCGAAGCTCCGAGACACCTTCCGTCAGTTCGAGCTCCGCGAGCCGCTGCGCCGCCTCGAGGAGGCGCTCGGCTCGGCCGACGCCGCCGCGCCGGCACCGACGGCCGCGCCCGGTGGCCGGCTCACGGCGGCTGTCCGCGAGGTCACGCTCGCCCGGCTCGACCGGCTGCCGAACGCCGAGGTCGCTGTCGCCGTGCGGGCGCCCGAGACGCCCGAGGGGGCGCTGTTCGCGCAGGACGCCGGCTGGCAGTTCGGAGTGCACGCCAAGAATGGCGCCGAGGTCCTCACCGGGACGGCAGCCAGCGCCGAGGAAGTGGTGGCGGCCATAAAAGGCCGCCCCACGATCGCGCACGATGCGAAATCGCTCGGCGCCGTCCCAGAGCACCTCGTGCACGACACCGAGGTGGCGGCCTACCTGCTAGAGCCCGCCCGGCGCGCCTATCCGTTCCGCGAGCTGACCGAAGAGCGCGGCTTCGGCACCGAGATCGAGATCCCGGCCGCCGCCGACGCGCTGCTGGTACGCGCGCTGGCCGACTGGCAGCGCGAGGAGATTCGCGGCCGCGGGCTGACCGACCTCCTGATGACGGTCGAGCTGCCGCTCATCCGCATCCTCCGCGACATGGAGCTGGCGGGGCTCCGGCTCGACACCGATCGGCTCGCCGCGATCTCCGCGGAGGTGAAGGCGGAGACCGAGACGCTCGAGCGCGAGATCTTCGAGCTGTGCGGCGAGGAGTTCACGCTCGGCTCGCCCCAGCAGCTCGGGGAGATCCTGTTCGGCAAGCTCGGACTGTCGCGCAAGCGCCGCGGCAAGACCGGCTACTCGACCGACGCGCGCGTGCTCCAGGCGATCCGCTCCGAGCACCCAGTGATCCCGAAGATCGAGCGCTGGCGCGAGCTCAACCAGCTCGTCAAGACCTACCTCGACGCGCTGCCCGAGCTGATCGCGCGCGACGGGCGCATCCACACGACCTTCAACCAGACTGCCGCCACCACGGGCCGGCTGTCCTCCAACAATCCGAACCTCCAGAACATTCCGATCCGCACCCCGCTCGGGCGCCAGATCCGCGCCTGCTTCGTCGCCGAGCCCGGCCATCTGCTGACGAGCGCCGACTACTCCCAGGTCGAGCTGCGGCTGCTCGCCCACATCGCCGGCGAGGACGTGCTCAAGAAGATCTTCCGCCGCGGCGAGGACGTCCACACCGCGACCGCATGTCGCGTGTTCAACGTGACACCGGACCAGATCGACCCGGGCATGCGCTCGAAGTCGAAGATGATCAACTACGGGATCGTCTACGGCCTGTCGGCGTGGGGGATGGCCGACCGGCTCGACATCCCCCAAGAGGAAGCCGATGAATTCATCCAGCGCTACATGGCGGGCTTCCCGGCCGTGGCGCGGTTCATCGAGGAGACGATCGCCCAGGGCACGGAGCACGGCTACGTCTCGACGCTCTTCGGTCGCCGCCGCCAGGTCCCCGAGCTGCGCGCCCGCCGCTGGGACCTGCGCAAGCAGGGCGAGCGCTTCGCCGTCAACATGGTCATCCAGGGGACCGCCGCCGACATCATGAAGGTGGCGATGGTGCGCTGCGACCGCGCGCTGTCCGACCAGGGCCTCGAGACCCGGCTCGTGCTGCAGATCCACGACGAGCTGCTGTTCGAGGGGCCGGCCGCGGAGGCCGAGGCGGTCCGCGAGCTGGCCTGCCGGGAGATGGCGGGCGCGTTCGAGATGGATCCGCCGCTCGCCGTCGAGGCCGGTGTCGGTCCGGACTGGCTGTCGGCGAAATGAGGCAGCTCGGCGCTTTGCTGGTGCTCGCGCTGGCGCTGGCCGGTATGGCCGCGCCAGCGGCGTCGGCGCAGACGATCGTCCGCGCCGCCGACGTGGGCACAGGCACGCTGGCCCAGACCGGCTCGCAGTCGCCCGCGTTGCGCCAGACGGGCTCGCAGTCGCTTGCCGCGCGGTCGTCCCGCGCGGAGGCCGTGCCCTACGAGGGCGGCCCGGTGCTGCACTCCAACCGCACCCACCTGATCTTCTGGCAACCGAGCGGCTCGGGCCTCAGCTTCGACCCCGGCTACATCGCCCTGGTCGAGCAGTTCCTGACCGACGTCGCCGCCGACAGCCACTCGACCGCCAACGAGTACGGCATCACCGGCCAGTACCGCGACGACGGCGGTCCCGCCGCCTACGCCTCGACCTACGGCGGCGCCGTCCTCGACAGCGACTCGTTGCCTCCGAACGAGTGCCTCGAGCCGGTGCTCACCGGACCGCCCTGGACGACCTGCCTCACGGACGCGCAGCTCCAGACCGAACTGCTGCACGTGATCGCTACCGACCACCTCCCAACCGGGCCGACCGACATCTACTTCCTGATGACCCCCCGCGGCTTCGGTGACTGCGCGGACTCGGGGTCGTCGAGCTGTGCCCTCGGCGGCAGCGCGACCGGCTACTGCGGCTATCACTCCGAGACTGCGAGCGGCGTCCTCTACGCAGTGATTCCGTACAACGCGATGCCCGGCCACTGCCAGTCCGGGAACCCCCGCCCGAACGGCAGCACCGCCGATCCGAGCCTGTCGACGCTCAGCCACGAGCAGGCCGAGATCGTCACCGACCCGCTCGGGGATGCATGGGTCGACAGCAGCGGCAACGAAATCGCGGACGTTTGCATCACCAGCTACGGGCCCACGCTCGGCGGGACCGGCGACGGCGCCTGGGACGAGACGATCGACGGGCACCACTACTGGCTACAGGAGCTGTACAGCCGTGTGCAGCGAGCCTGCGAGCCACGGCCGCAGCCCGACGCCGTCGCGATCGGCGTGCGCGGATCGGGCCGGACGATCCAGCTGACCGGCAACGCGAGGGTGCCCGGCGGCTCGGTGGCGTCCTACTCGTGGAGCTACGGCGACGGCCGGCGCGGACACGGACACAGGACCGCTCACGCCTACCAGCGGACCGGCAGCTACAAGGTCGTCTTGCAGATCACCGACAGCGCCGGCAACTGGGCCCGCGCCACGCGCACCGTGAGGGTCACGCCAGCGTCAGCTCGCGATCGGCGGCACGCGCGCCATCCCGCGCGTAGTCGGGCGGCGCGATCGCCAGGTAGTGACCGAACGACCAGTCGATGAAGCGACGGGAGTCGATCCCCTTCAGCGCGCTGCCGAGCAGGCGCGGTGGCACCCGCGGGATCAGTCGCTGGACGCGGAGCATCCACTCGAACTTCCACCTGTGTGCGGCGCTGAACGCTCCATAGGCGGCGAGCGCCGCCGGTCGCGACTGCCGCCCCGCGACGACCTCTCGAAGCTCGCGGCCGCATGCGATGCCGAAGTAGAGCGCGGTGCGGATCCCCTCGGCCGTAAGCGGCAGGCAGTGGCCGGCCGAGTCGCCGACGAAGAAGATCCCGTCCTCGGTCGCCTCGCGGATCCGGTGGGGAATCCAGTTGCCCTGATAGCGCACCGCGTCGCGTCGCAGGTCCTCGGCCAGCCGCACGGTCGGCTCCTTGACGTGGAAGCGAGGATCGAAGGAGCCGATCCCGACCCTCACCTCGTGCTCGGCGGGAAAGCTCCAGCCGTACCCCGCTGGCACGTAGGCGCGGTCGATCCAGACCTCGAGGTCCGCGCCCGATCCGTGGGGGTGCACCTCGAGGCCGCGACTGAGGTAGGCGTCCGGCGGTTGGATCGGATCGCCGCCTCCGAGCACCCGCCGCCAGCCGAGCGCGTCGACGATCAGCGATGCGTGGATGTCGCCGCGGTCGGTGTGCACCGAGAACCCGGATCGTCCGTCGACCTTGGCGGTCTCGAACTCGAAGTCGCCCTGGGCTGCCAGGTTCGAGCACAGCGTGCGGTAGTCGAAGGTCGAGAAGGTCCACGGAAGCTCGTATCGGACGGTGGCGTGGGGCGTGTGGATGACGAGCTCGCCAAAGGTCTGCTGGTGGGCGTCCATCAAACCGAGCACCTTTAGCCAGCCGGTCGGGATCCCGCAGGCTGAGGTCTGCCGCTCACCGATCTCGTAGCGGTCGATGACGAGCACGTCGGCGCCGCTGCCCGCCAGCTCGCGCGCGACCGCGAGCCCGGCGAAGCTCGCGCCGCAGATCACGACGTCGCAGTCGCGGTGCAGGGGAGTGCGCTCGTCCCCGCGTTTGGTGGCCCGTCTCGGCATCGACCCGGATCATAGGGAGGCTCCTCGCAGGCTCACGAGGCGGCTATCCTCACCCGGACCCATGTCAACCATCACCGAACCTATGTCCACCGATCAACCGAATGCCAAGGTCGTGGAGGGGTCAGGCGGCCTGCTGCTCGAGATCGACGGCCAGATCGTTCCCAACTACGACGCCACCATCCATCCCTTCCAGGAAGGCGATGTCGTCACCGGCCAGGTCGTCCGCATCGATGCCGACGAGGTCCTGGTCGACATCGGCTACAAGTCCGAGGGCGTCATTCCCGCGGGAGAGCTGTCGATCCGCAAGTCGGTTGATCCCAGCGAGGAGGTTTCGCTGGGCGAGGAGGTCGACGCGCTCGTCCTCACCAAGGAGGACCAGGACGGGCGGCTGATCCTCTCCAAGAAGCGGGCCCGGTTCGAGAAGGCCTGGCGGCGCATCGAGGCCGCCGCCCAGTCGGGCGAGCCGGTCGAAGGCTCGGTGATAGAGGTCGTCAAGGGCGGGCTGATCATCGACCTCGGCGTGCGCGGCTTCCTGCCCGCGTCGCTCGTCGACATCCGCCGCGTGCCCAATCTCGACGAGTACATGGGACAGGCGATCGAATGCAAGGTGATCGAGCTCAATCGCTCGCGCAACAACGTCGTGCTGTCGCGCCGCGCCGTGCTCGAGGAGCAGCGCAAGGAGGACCGCGAGCGGATCCTCGACCGCCTCCAGCCGGGCGAGGTCGTGGAGGGCGTGATCTCGAACATCGTCGACTTCGGCGCGTTCGTCGACCTCGACGGGATCGATGGTCTGATCCACATCTCCGAGCTGTCCTGGTCGCACGTGAATCATCCGAGCGAGATCCTCTCGATCGGCGACACGGTCAGCGTCAAGGTCCTCGACATCGACCGCCAGCGCCAGCGCATCTCGCTCGGTCTCAAGCAGACCCAGGAGGACCCCTGGCAGCGCGTCGTGGACACCTACAACATCGGTGACGAGCTGGAGGGCAACGTCACGAAGGTCGTGACGTTCGGCGCCTTCGTCGAGATCCTCGACGGCGTGGAGGGTCTCGTCCACATCTCCGAGCTCGCCCAGCACCACGTCGAGAACCCCCGGGAGATCATCCAGCCCGGCGATCCCGTGCGAGTCAAGATCCTCGAGATCGATTCCGAGCGCCGGCGCCTGTCCCTCTCGATCAAGCGCGTGGAGGGCCAGGTCCTGCCGGTCCGGCCGATCGTCCCGCCCGCCGACGCGGGCGACCTCGAGAACGTGCCCGAGCTCGGGCTGTCCGAGGACGTGTTCGCCGACGTCGAGCCAGAGGCCGAGGCTGACCAGCCGCCGGCCCCTGCCGACACAGCTGCCGCTGACGCTTCCGGGTCCGCCGACGCGTCCGCCGCAGACACCAGCAGCGCAACGGACGATGAGACGACGCGAGCAGACGCGTCGCCTGAACCGGAAGCTCAAGCTCCATTCGCCGTCGGCACGGCCGACTCCGAGCCCGACGCCTCCGCGGAGCCCGAGGCGGCCGCCGAGCCGGCCGCGGAGGAGCCAGAGGCAGCCGGCGAGCCGGCCGCGGAGGCCGAGCCAGAGGCAGCCGGCGAGCCGGCCGCGGTGGCCGAGCCAGAGGCAGCCGCGGAGGCCGAGCAGGCGGTGGCCGAGCCGGAGCCCCAGGCTGAGGTGGAAGCCGAGCCGGCCGCTGCGGCGGAGCCCGAGGCGGTCGCCGAGCCGGCGGCCGCAGACGAGCCCGAATCGGCGGTCGCAGACGAGCCCGAGGCAGCCGCGGACGCCGAGCCCGAGCCGGCTGCCCACGCCGAGCCCGAGGCAAGCGCCGGCGACGCCGAGCCCGAGGCAACCGCCGCCGGCGCCGACGAGGCGCAGGCCGCATCCGAACCAGAGGCGTAGCCACTGATTCCCTTCGTCGGGCTGACCGGCGGGATCGGGGCCGGGAAGTCGACCGCGCTCGCCGCGCTCGAGCGGCTCGGTTGCGCGACGCTGTCCACCGACGCGATCGTGCACGAGCTGTACGAGGACCCGCGCGTCGTCACCGAAGTGACGACGCGCTTCGGCGAGGGAGTCGCGCCGGGCGGGCTGATCGACCGGTCCCGGCTCGCCGAGCTCGCCTTCGCCACCGGCGAGGGGCGTGGGTGGCTCGAGGGACTTATCTGGCCGCTCGTGGGAGAGCGTATGTCGCGGTGGCGGACCGGGCTCGAGAGCCTCGACCCGGCGCCACGGGCGGCGGTCGTGGAAGTGCCATTGCTGTTCGAATCGGGTATGGAACGTGTGTTCGATTCGACGATAAGCGTGCTGGCGGACGAATCGGTGCGCCATCAGCGGGCGGCCGCCCGGGGCCACCGAGCCGTCAACGAGCGGGCGGCGCGACAGCTCAGTCAGGAGGAAAAGGCCGCACGCTCGACGTATGTGGTCGCGAACGACGGCGATGTAGCGGCGCTCGAGGCCAAGCTGTCACGCGTTCTTGACAAGATTGAGGCAGGGGAATGATCGGGGCAGATCAGCGATGACTTCCAGAGCGGCCACGATGTCCACCAGGCGACGCGTGCCCGCCCGCCAACACGCCGTCGCGCGCCGACGGCGACGGCGCAGGCTGGCGGCGCTGTGCATCGTGGGGATCTGCGCGATCGGCGCCATCCTCGCCGCGCCGCTGTTCCGAAAGGCGATCGACGAGTTCACGCTGCCGCTCCAGTACTCGAGCATCATCCGTAGCCAGGCAGCCGCCAAGCACCTCGACCCGGCGCTGATCGCGGCCGTCATCTACGCCGAGACGAAGTTCGACGCGCGGACCTCGCCCACCGGCGCCGAGGGGCTGATGCAGATCGAGCCGGGGACCGCCGACTTCCTCGCCCGCCGTTCCGGCGCCACCAACTTCCACGTCTCCGACCTGGGCACGCCCGCGGTCAACATCGCCTACGGGTCCTACTACCTCCGCTACCTGCTCGATGAATACGGAGGCAACCTCGATCTCGCCCTGGCCGCATACAACGGCGGCGAGACGAACGTCGATGCCTGGCTGGCCAAGGCGCGCGCCCATGGACAGGGCTTCGATGTCGACGAGATCCCGTTCCCGGAGACCCGCGCCTATGTGCAGCGGGTGCTCCAGGTCGAGCAGGAGTACCGCAGCACCTACCCGCGGCAGCTGGGCTACGGATAGCGTCCAAGCGCAGGCGGCAAGCCGCGTCGCGCTCAGGCTGCAGAAATCGGTCGCACCCCGGGCCGCTGCAAGGCTGCGAACGGTTATCGCTCCGCCGTGCGCCCGGTTGGGGCCACTAGGTCCCAAATTGGCTCACCCAGAGGCGAAATGGGCTCAGCTGCACGCTGGAGGCGCAGCTGAGCCCAAACCGAGCACATCGCTGCCGGTTTGGGCGTTGGAGCACGCTCGGCGCCGGATCGTGCACGCCTCGGACGCTGTCAACTCGACGGGGCGGCAAAGCGCACGCGCATCCGTTGGTCGGATCGGGCGTCGATCCCTTCCTGACCGGCCGCTAGGCTGGCTTGCGCCATGTCGGCATCCGGCCCCCGCCCGCGCAACCCCAGCCCGCGCAAACCCAGCCCGCGCAAACCCAGCCCGCGCAAACCCAGCCCGCGCACCAAGCTGGGCCGGCACCCCGAGCGCGGCCGCTACGAGCGCGGCGAGGTGGACGCGATCCTCGACGCGGGCTTCTACGGGCACCTCGCGTTCGCGCTCGACGGGCAGCCGTACGCAATGCCGATGCTCTACGTGCGCGACGGCGACGACCTCTACCTGCACGGGTCGGTCAAGAGCCGGCTGATCCGCAACGCCGCCGACGGGCCTCCACTGTGCTTCACCGTCACGCACGTCGACGGGCTGGTGCTCGCGCGCTCGGCGTTCAACCACTCGGTCAACTATCGCTCGGCGGTCGTGCTCGGGCGGGCCCGTGCGGTCACCGACCGCGCCGAGAAGCTCCACGCCATGGACCTCCTCGTCGATCACATCATCCCCGGGCGCACCAACGATGCCCGTCAGGCCAACGACAGCGAGCTGAAGGCCACCGAGATCGTCGCGCTGTCGATCGACGAGGCCTCGGCCAAGGTGCGCAACGGCCCGCCCGGCGACAAGTCAGAAGATCTCGAGATGCCGGTGTGGACGGGTGTGCTGCCGCTCGCCACCGTGGCCGGCGAGCCCATCCGGGCTGAGCAGTCCGGCGCACCTGTCGCGCCCGAGTACGTGCGCGACTGGTCGGCTGGCTGACGCCGGCCGGGGGCCGGCGCGGCCGAAATTGCCAATCGGCCGCGCCGCACGACACCGGGACGGCTCAGGCGCCCCAGCCGACCTCGTCGTGGCTGTCGAGCTTGTGCCAGAACTCGGGATGCGGCTCGCCCTGGACGCCTGCCTCCTGCATCAAGGAGCCGATCTCGCCCTGCATCTCGCCGAAGAAAGCCTGGAAGCTCTGCTCGTCGGGCCACTCGTCCACGACCATGAT